>WBZM01000863.1_pt1 | contig 35477 bp, 29 predicted proteins | sample 5204271 | NCBI WGS metagenome assembly WBZM01 (sample SAMN12344346, study PRJNA552823) | activated sludge metagenome | biome: Activated sludge suspended growth; feature: Nitrification reactor; material: Wastewater; isolation source: activated sludge from nitrification reactor of wastewater... | reverse complement strand
GGCGGTCACTTTCTCGGCGCCGACCGGGCCTTTCTGGCCGCGCATCCCGATCTGGTCAACCCGGTGCTGGCCGATGGCCTGAAGCACCGCGATTTGCTGGAGTTGCCGGGTGGCGCCGATCTGCTGGTGCCACAGCTCATCAATCTGCTCGGCGGCGCCGCGCCCTGGCTGGTGGGGCTGCTGGCGCTGGCGGCGCTGGCGGCGATGGAATCCACCGCCTCCTGTTACATGGCCACCGCCGGCGGTTTGATTGCCCACGATCTGTTCCAGCGCTTTCTGTTGCCGGACGCCGACGACCATACCCTGAAGTTCGTCGGCCGCATGGGCGTGGTGGGGGTGGTGATGCTGGCGTTGTTGGTGGCCAGCGCTTCCGGCGAGGCGCTGGCGCTGCTGGGGGGGGTAGCGGTTTCCTACGGCTTGCAAATGCTGCCGGCGCTGGTGGGGGTGTGCTACTGGCCGTTCCTGACCCGACGGGGGGTGACCGCCGGTCTGCTGGGGGGGTTGGCGGTGGTGACGCTAACCGAAATAGAGGCTTTGCGCTGGTTCGGCATCGATGCCTGGGGCCGCTGGCCGTTGACCGTTCACGCCGCCGCCTGGGGGTTGTTGGCGAATTTTGCGGTGGCGATTTCGCTGTCGGCGTTCGCCCGCGACGATGACGAGCGCAAGACGGAATCCCATCGCTGGCTGGCGGAGCAAACGGCGTTACCGCCGCGCAAGCGCCGCTGGGTTCCGCTCATCGCGATCTTGCTGCTGCTGTGGTTGTGGTTCGCCGCCGGACCGGGCGCCGTGCTCGGTAACGATCTGTTCGGCGATCCCGGCGATCCGCTGACTTGGCGGTTGGGCGTACCTTCGATCTGGGTCTGGCAACTGGGCGGGTGGGCGTCGGGCGTCGGGTTGCTGGCGTTGCTGACCTATTATTTGGAGTTTGGTGTCGCCGCGCCCATCGCCGCCAAACCGAACGTGTCATATTGTGAACGCCAGACTTGAGGTTTATCGGGAAAACCGGAAGAATCCAGGATAATTGGAGACACCCGTAACGACACGGCGATGATCACCATGAAAATCGGGATAAAATCGATCCTGTCCGTCACGGTCGCGTTTCTGGCGGTATTGCTGGCGATTCAGGCGCTGGATCGCTGGATCGTCTATCCCGCCTTCCAGCGATTGGAGCACGCGCAGGCGACCGAGGACAGCGCCCGCGCCAGCGCGGCGATCAGGGGCGAATTGCGGCAATTGAGGAACGAACTGGGAGACTGGGCCGAATGGGACGATGCCTACGCTTTCGCCATCGACCCCGATCCCGCGTTCGTTTCATCCAATCTGGGCGATTGGCGCTCGTTGGAAAAAAACTCGCGCTTAAACCTTTGCTATATCTTTGATCGGAACGGTCGGGTTTTGTATGGCGGGGGCTACGATTCCGAGTTGGGCGGGGCCGTGACCCTGCGGGGATTCTCGGGCGAAATACCCGCTGTATGGTCCCTGCTCCAACCGGCGTTGGAACAGGGGCAAGCCATCGATGGTGTGCTGCGCACCGAACGCGGGTTGCTGCTGTTGGTCGCCAGCCCGATTTTGACGACTCAAGCTACCGGGCCGGCGCACGGCGTGCTGGTGTTCGGTCGGTTTCTGGACGCGCCGTTGCTGCAAGGTTTGGCCGAACAGACCAAGGTGGCATTCGAGTTGTTCCCGGATCTGGACCCGCGCCTGTCGCCGGATGAACGCGACTATCTGGCGACTCTTCGGCCCGGCGAACCGCAGTTGCGTCCGGGACCGGACGGGGCTTTGTCCGTGTACGAGATGCTGCCGGATATCGAGGCAAGACCGGCCGCGCTGATCCGCACGCCGATCCGGCAGGATATTTCCACCACGGCGCGGAATACCGGCCGCGCCTTGATGAGCGCGCTCGGGTTGGCGGCCTTGGCGCTACTGCTCGGCGGGGCGTATTTCGTCAACCGTACCCGCCGCGAGGCAAAAATGGCCATCGCGGCGGCGGCTTGGGGAATCGCTACCCTGACCGCGTTGATCGGGTTGACGCTGACCGCCGGCGTATTCGTGGAATTTCGTCAGAGAAGCCGTGATGCGTTGGAGCGCCGCTTCCAGATCGTCGCCGCCGAACGAGCCGGAATTATCATTGAAAAGCTTAAAGGGAGCTTGCGGGATCTCGACGCCGTGCGACGGTTTTACATCGGCTCCGAGTTGGTCAGCCGACGGGAATTCCATCGATTCGTCGCGCCGATCCTGGAGTATCGCAACTTCCAGGCGCTGGAATGGATTCCCCGAGTGGCGCGGGAGCAACGCGCGGAATTCGAGGCCGCCGCTCGCAAGGACGGCCTTGCCGGGTTCCAGTTCACCGAGCGGGACTCGGAAGGGCGGCTCGTACCCGCCGGTGACCGCGAGGTGTATTTTCCGGTCTATTACCTGGAACCATACGCCGGCAACGAAGCGGCCCTGGGTTACAGTCCCGACTCGGTTCATCCGGCGCGGGGAGTGGCGCTCCTGCAAGCTTGGGAGACCGGCCGGCTGACCCTCACCGAGCGCTACATTCCGGTGCAGGAAACCACCGGACGATACGCGGTGCTGGCGTTCGCTCCGGTCTATCAGGGCGGGGAAGATCCGCTCGCGGTGGACGAACGTCGAAAGCGGTTGCAGGGTTTCGTTCTGGGGGTGATCCGCATCGGCGACGTCGTCGAAAACGCTCTGGCCGATACCAAACCCCAAGGGTTGGTGTTGCGCTTGATCGACCTTTCCGCGCCAGTGGAACGGCAGCCGCTTTATACCTGGCGTCCGCCGGCCGAGGCCGGCCGAGCGGCCGCGGATACGCCGTTGCGATATCGCCTGGATTTTCCTATGGGCGACCGGATCTGGCGGGTGGAGGTTCAGCCGACCGCGGCTTTTATCGCGGACAATATCGACAGCGCCTATCGGTGGGTTCCCCCGACCGGCGTGTTGGTCACCTTCCTGGTGGCGCTTTATCTGTTCGCCACCGTATCCCAGCGCCGGCGGGCGGAGGCGCTGGTGGAAGCCCGAACCCTCGAACTGCGGGAGCGCGAATTGCTGTTTCGCCTGATTTTCGAAAAGGCGGGCGACGGCGCTCTGCTGATCGATGGCGGGCGATTCGTCGATTGCAACGAAACCGTCCTTGCGATGTTGGGCGCCACGACGCGGGAGCAAGTCGTGCGGCGCCATCCGGCCGATCTATCGCCGGAGCGACAACCGGACGGGCGGCTGTCCGCCGAAAAAGCGGAGGAGATGATGGCGACGGCTTACCGGGAAGGCGGTGGGCAGTTCGAGTGGAATCATCGCCGTCTCGATGGATCGGATTTCTGGGTGGAGGTCCAGTTGACGCCCATCCCGTGGCACGGACAACCGATTTTGTATGCCACCCTGCGCGATATTACCAAGCGCAAGCGGGCGGAGGAGGCGTTGCGGGACAGCGAGGAACGCTTCCGCGCCCTGCACGAGGCTTCGTTTGGCGGTATCAGCATTCACGATCACGGCATCATTTTGGAGTGCAACCAGGGATTGGCCGACATGACCGGATTCTCGATAGCCGATCTCGTCGGCATGAACGGCTTGCTGCTGATCGCGCCCGAGTGGCGGGAACTGGTGATGGAGCACATCGTGAGCGGGTACGCCAAAACCTACGAGGTCGATGGGCTACGCGAGGATGGCGCCGTCTATCCCCTGGAGATTCGTGGAAAAAATATCCCTTATCAGGGTCGGCTCGTTCGGGTGACGGAATTTCGCGACATTACGGACCGGCGGCGAGCGGAGGAGCGCCAGCGATTGGCGGCGGCGGTGTTTGAAGCGGCGCGGGAATCGATCATCGTGACCGGTGTGGACGGTAATATTGTTGCCGTCAACCCGGCGTTTTGCGAGTTGAGCGGGTATGCGGAAGCCGAAGTGCTGGGCCAAAATCCGCGCCTGCTCCAGTCCGGACGCCAGTCTGCGGCCTATTACGCCGCTGTGTGGCGGATCGTCGCGAGCGAAGGCGCTTGGCAGGGCGAGTTCTGGAACCGACGCAAGGACGGCGGGCTTTATCTGGTGCTGGCCACCATCAGCCAGGTGCGGGACGCGGTGGGCCGGCTCGCGTACTACGTGGGTATCGCCACCGATATCACCCGGCAGAAGGAAGCCGAACAGCGCATCGAGCGTCTGGCCTACTACGACGCTCTGACCGATCTGCCAAACCGGGCGCTGCTGGCCCAGCGGACGGAATTGGTGCTGGCGCTGGCGGCGCGCCGGAGCGCGGAATTGGCGATGCTGTTTCTCGATCTGGATCGGTTCAAGGAAGTCAACGACTCGCTCGGCCACGCCGAGGGCGACGCTCTGCTGGTGCAAGTGGCGGCGCGGCTCAACGGCCTCATCCGGGAGGCGGACACGGTCTGCCGGCTGGGGGGTGACGAATTCGTGCTGCTGTTGCCGGACACCGATCAGGCGGGGGCGCTGCGAGTGGCGGACAAGCTGCTGGCCGCATTCCGCCAGCCGTTCTTCGTGGCCGGTCATGGCCTGCGAGCGACCGTTTCCATCGGCATCGCTCTCTACCCCCACGACGGCTCGACCTTCGGCGACTTGCTCAAGAACGCCGACGCCGCCCTGTATCGGGCCAAGCAAGACGGCCGCAATACCCGGGCGTTCTACGCCCGCGAGATGAACAGCGCTACTTTCGAGCGGCTGGTATTGGAATCGGAGCTGCGCAAAGCCATCGAGTTGGGTCAACTGTGCGCCTATTTTCAACCCAAGCTGCGCCTGATCGACGATGCGCCGGTCGGCGCCGAAGCGCTGGTGCGCTGGCGGCATCCCGACCGCGGCCTGATTCCACCGGGACGTTTTATCCCGGTGGCCGAAACCAGCGACCTGATCGTCGCCATCGGCGATTGGGTGCTGGAAGAGGTTTGTCATCAACTCGCGGTTTGGCGTGAATCCGGGCTGCCACCGCTGAGCGTTGCGGTCAACCTGGCAGCGCGCCACTTCCGCGAACCCGGTTTCATCGGGCGCGTCGAAAATCTGCTGGCGACCCACGGACTCGCGCCGCAACTCTTGGAACTGGAACTGACCGAATCCAGCCTGCTGGAAGCCGGCGCGCAAACCACGGATACCCTGTGGGCGCTTCGCCGGTTGGGCGTGGGTTTGGCCATCGACGATTTCGGAACCGGTTATTCGAGTCTCAGCTATCTCAAGCGCCTGCCGATCACCGCGCTGAAAATCGACCAGAGCTTCGTGCGCGATCTGGTCACCGACCCCGACGACCGCATCCTCGCCGCCACCATCGTCAACCTCGGCCACAGTTTGGGGCTGAAGGTGGTGGCGGAAGGAGTGGAAACGGAAGAACAGCGGTGCATCCTGCTGGAGCAAGGCTGCGATCTAGCCCAAGGATATTATTTCGGTCGGCCGGTGCCGGCCGAGGAGTTTGTCGAATGGCTCGGTTCTCGGGGCGAGCCATCTGGAACGTCCGCCAACGCGACATTCTGATCTCCGCCGCCCGATTTCGGCCACCGAGGAGTGGCCGGTCGCATCGCGTTCGTCACGGCTGCCAAAACGGTTTGTTGCCTTCTCGGAGCGCATCGGCGCGACTGGTGCCGATGTCCTTTAGCATCGCATCGTCGAGACCCAACAGGGCGCGGCGCTGTCGATAAACCTCATACCACTCGCGCACCCGCACCCGCGCGGCGCGGAGGCGAGCCCGAACACCGGGCGGGCTTTCGGAGGGGATTTCCAAGCATAAGGTAGCATCGCGAAACATGACTTTTTCCTCGCTGATTTTGACCTAAAGACAGTATGCTGAGGAAAAATCGATTCATCAAACGAATAAGTTTGATATGATAGATTCATATTATTGATGAATCGGGAGCCTCGCCATGTCCGCCCAACTCGATCCGGATCTACTGCGCACCTTCGTCGCCATCGTCGATGCCGGTGGTTTCACCCAAGCCGCCAGGCAGGTACATCGCACGCAATCGGCCGTTTCCATGCAGGTGCGGCGACTGGAGGAGACGCTGGATCGGCCGCTGTTCCAGCGCGACGGTCGCGGCGTGCAACTCTCGCCCGACGGTGAAGCCCTGCTCGGTTACGCGCGCCGCTTGCTGAAACTGCACGACGAGGCCGTCGCCGCTTTGACCCGCCCCGATTTGTCCGGGCTGGTGCGGATCGGCACGCCGGACGATTATGTCGGGCGCTTCCTGCCCGAAATCCTGGTGCGTTTCGCGCGGGCCTTTCCGCGGGTGCAGGTGGAAGTGAATTGCGAGCCCAGCGTGACTTTGCGGCGGATGCTGGCGGAGGAGCGGCTCGATCTGGCGCTGGTCACCTGCGCGCCGGGCGCCGAAACCGGCGAAGTGGTGCGCCGCGAGCCGACCGTGTGGGCCACCGCCGAACGCCATCTGGCCCACGAGTGCGAGCCGCTGCCGCTGGCGCTGTTTCAGTGCGGCTGCCCGTTTCGCGACTGGGCGCTGGCCGGGCTGAGCGGCGCGGGTCGGCCGTATCGGATCGCTTACACCAGCGCCAGCATTGCCGGAATTCTGGCTGCGGTCACGGCGGGACTGGCAGTGACCGTGCTGTGCCGCAGCGTGCTGCCGGCCGGCGTGCGGCCGCTCGGTATCGACGAGGGTTTTCCGCCGCTGCCGCCCGCCAGCATCACCCTGCACCGGGGCGGTTCGGTTTCGGCGGTGGCGGAGTGCCTCGCCGACTATATTCGCGAAGGTTTCGGCGCGGACGCGCCGCCGGTTTCGGCCATCGGCTTCGTGTCAATGGCCGCCTGAAGCGTGCAATCCCGCCAGATAGGTAGCCACCACGCCAGGCGCGTACTCGGCCAGCGGAAACAGGGCGGGTTCGAGGGTCCAGTTCACGACAAGGCCGTCGAGCAACGCGATCAGCCCCACCGCCGCTTGCCTCGGACACGCGCTGGCCGGCAACTGGCCCATCGCCTGAGCGCGGCGCATCGCGTCTTCCAGCAGCGCGATGAAGCGGCGACCGCATTCCATGTGGCTGTCGCGGATGACGGCCATTTCGTCCACGTATTCGCACTTGTGCCAAGCGATTTCGAATACCCGCTGATAGTGCGGGTCGAGCGTTATTCGCCGCAAAAAATCCACCGCCAAATTGCGGATGAACCCGAGCGGATCGCTATCGGTCATCATGCCGACGCTGCAACGAGCTTCCTCCGGGTCGAGAACCCGCTTGATCATGGCGTCGTAGAGGTCGGCCTTGTTCTTGAAATGCCAGTAAATGGCGCCGCGCGTCACGCCGGCTTCGTCCGCGATGTCGGTCAGGGATGTGCGGGAAACCCCTTGGCGCTGAAAAACCTGCTCGGCGGCATCCAGGATGCGATGACGGGTTTCCTGGGCTTCTTCCTTCGTCTTCCTCACCATCGGACAACCTCCCGGCGATGCCGAGGCCATTTACATACATGCATGAATGTATGTAGTATCCATCAACATGATTCGCAATTCAAACCCAGCTATCGCCCGTCCGGGTCCGAACCGATTGAGCCTGCCCCCGTTACGCCGGGATCGGGACTTTTTCGGGGTTTCCGAAGTCTCTTCGGAGAGAGCCACGGCCATACCCACGAGGAAAGCCTATGACCAAGAAGATCGTCCTCACCCTCATCCTCGTGGTGGTCTTGGTGGGAGCGCTCGCCGGCATCAAGGGCCTGCAGTTTAAGACCATGTTCGCGCAAGGCGCCAATTTCGCGCCGCCGCCGGAGACCGTCACCACCACCGAGGTGAAACAGGACACCTGGCAACCCACCTTAGCTGCAGTGGGCTCCGTGGCTCCCGTGCAGGGCGTCATGCTCAGCGCCGAAATGTCGGGGACGGTCAAAAATATCGCCTTCGAGTCGGGGGCGACCGTGCGGGCAGGGGAGTTGCTGGTGGAACTCGACTCGTCGGTCGAGCAAGCCCAGCTCCGCTCGGCCTTGGCCAGCGCCGACTTGGCTCGCCTCAATCTGGAGCGCGCCCGCGATCTGCGCGGCAAAAGCATGATGTCGCAGGCCGATCTGGACAGCGCTGAAGCCCAGGCCAAACAAGCCAACGCCCAGATCGACAACATCCGCGCGGTGATCGCCAAAAAGACCATCCGCGCGCCCTTCGCCGGAAGGGCCGGCATCCGCCAGGTCAATCTCGGCCAGTTTCTCGACAACGGCGCGGCCATCGTCACCCTCCAGTCGCTCGATCCGGTGTACGTGGATTTCGCGCTGCCGCAGCAGAATCTTTCCCAACTCGGCGTGGGCATGACCGTGCGCGTCACCACCGATGCGTTTCCGGGGCAAAGCTTCACGGGCAAGCTGACCGCCATCAATTCGGAAGTGGACGCGGTGACCCGCAATGTCCGCCTGCAAGCTACTCTGGCCAATCCCGCCGGCAAGCTGCGGCCCGGCATGTACGTCAACATCGCCGCCGACCTGCCCCAGACCGAGCGGGTGCTGATGATTCCCGCCACGGCGGTGCTGTACGCGCCTTACGGCGATTCGGTGTTCGTGGTCGAGGACAAGAAGGACGAGAAGGCCGGCGCGGTCGGCAAGGTGTTGAACCAGAAATTCGTGCGGCTCGGCAAGACGCGCGGCGATTTCGTGGTGGTCGCGTCGGGGCTGGACGTTGACCAAACCATCGTCACCACCGGCGTGTTCAAGCTCCGCAACGGCATGAGCGTCGTGATCGACAACAAGCTGGCGCCCAATTTCCAACTCGCGCCCAAGCCCGCCAACTCGTAGGCCGGCGCGATGAAATCCTTTACCGACCTGTTCATCAGCCGGCCCGTGCTGGCGATCGTGGTCAACTTGGTGATCATCATCGCCGGCGTCCAAGCCATTTTTACCCTCAACGTGCGGCAATATCCGCGCAGCGACAACGCCAGCGTCACGGTCACCACCGTCTATGTCGGCGCCAGCGCCGCTCTGGTGCGCGGCTTTATCACCACGCCCCTGGAGCGCGCCATCGCGGCGGCGGACGGCATCGATTACCTGGAGTCGCAAAGCGCCCAAGGGCTTTCCACCATCAAAGCCCGCCTCAAGCTAAACTACGACGCGACCAAGGCTCTGGCCGAGATCGGCTCCAAGGTCGATCAGGTGCGCGGCGATTTGCCGCCGGAAGCCGAAGTGCCCGTGCTGAACATCGAGTCCGCCGACAGCCAGTTCGCCTCGGCCTATTTGAGCTTTTCCTCGGGCATCCTCCAGCAGAACGAAATCACCGACTATCTGGTGCGGGTGGTGCAACCGCGACTATCGGCCGTGGAGGGCGTGCAGCGCGCCGAAATTTTGGGTGCCCGCACCTTCGCCATGCGCGTCTGGCTGAAACCGGACAAGCTGGCCGCGCTCAACATCAGCCCGGTGCAGATCCGGCAGGCATTGGCCGCCAACAACTATCTCGCCGCCATCGGCCGCACCCGGGGTTCGCTGATTCAGGTCAACCTCACGGCCAACACCGATCTGCGCTCGGTCGAGGAATTCAAAAACCTGGTGATCCGCCAGCAGGGCGGCACGCTGGTGCGATTGGCCGATGTCGCGGACGTGGCGCTCGGCGCCGAGGATTACGACGCCGAGGTGCGCTATTCGGGGCAGACCGCCGTGTTCATGGGCATCTTTCCGTTGCCCAACGCCAACGCCATCGACGTGATCAAGCGCATCCGCGCCGAAATGGCGCTGGTCCAGAAGGAATTGCCGACCGGTTTGCAGGCCCGGGTCGCCTACGACGCCACCGACTACATCAACAACGCTATCCACGAAGTCGTGACCACCTTGGGCGAGACATTGCTCATCGTGGTAGTCATCATCTTCTTGTTCCTCGGCTCGCTGCGCTCCGTGCTGGTGCCGGTGATCGCCATCCCGATCTCGCTGATCGGGGGGATCTTCCTGATGCAGGTGTTCGGCTTCACCATCAACCTGCTCACCTTGCTGGCCATCGTGTTGTCGGTCGGCCTGGTGGTGGACGATGCCATCGTGGTGGTCGAGAACGTGGAACGCCATTTGCGGGAGGGACGGAGTCCGTTCGACGCGGCGATTCTCGGCGCCCGCGAACTGATTGGCCCGATCATCGCCATGACCGTCACCCTGATCGCCGTCTACACCCCCATCGGCCTGCAAGGCGGGCTGACCGGCTCGCTGTTCCGCGAATTCGCCTTCACCCTGGCCGGGGCGGTGACCATTTCCGGCGTGGTGGCGTTGACCCTGTCGCCGATGATGACTTCCAAGCTGCTGACCGCCGAGGATGAGCGACACTGGTTGCCGACGCATATCAACGCCGTTTTCGAGCGCGTCAAGCAATTTTATGGCCGGGTGCTCGACAGCGCCCTGAGCGCCCGCCCGGCGGTCTACCTGATGTGGGGCGCGCTGTCGGTGCTGGTGGTGCCGATGTGGATGTTTTCGGCGGAGGAACTGGCGCCGAGCGAGGATCAGGGCGTGATCTTCGGCATCGTCGACGCTTCGGCCAACGCCACGCTCGATCAGACCAGCACCTTCGCCGCCGCCGCCAACGCGGTGTTCCAGAGCGTGCCGGAAACCCAGTTCACTTTCCAGATCACCTTTCCGACCTCGGGATTCGGCGGCATGGTGGTCAAGCCCTGGGCCGAGCGCGAGCGCACCGTTTTTCAAATCCTGCCCGAGATCCAGCAGAAGCTGCAAGCCATTCCGGGCATTCAAATGTTCCCGGTCACGCCACCCGCCTTACCCGGCGGCGGCCAGTTTCCGGTCGAGTTCATCATCGCCTCGACCGCCGACACCCAGGAAATTCTGGGCATCGCCCAGCAGGTTCAAACCAAGGCGATGCAGAGCGGGATGTTCGCGTTCCCGCCGATCATCGACGTGAAGATCGATCAGCCGCAGACCGAAATCGCCATCGACCGCGACAAGGTGGCCGCGCTCGGCCTCAATCTCCAGCAGGTCGGCGCCGACCTGACCGCCGCCGTGGGCGGCAACTTCGTCAACCGCTTCAACATCGCCGGCCGCAGCTACAAGGTGATTCCGCAGGTGGAGCGGGTGGGCCGCCTCAATCCCGATCAACTGGAAAACATTTACGTCACCGGGCCGAACGGGCAACTGATGCCGCTGAGCACCGTCGCCTCCCTGCGCAACAGCACCGAGCCGCGCTCGCTCAACCGCTTCCAGCAGCTCAACGCGGTCAAGATCAGCGGGGTGGCCATCCAGCCGCTCGATCAAGCCTTGCGGTTTTTGGAGGACGAAGCCGCCAAGCTGATGCCGCTGGGCTACACGATCGACTACACCGGCGAGTCGCGCCAACTGCGTTTGGAGGGCGGCAGCCGGTTCTTCGCGACCATGGGGTTTGCCGTCATCATGATCTTTCTGGTGCTGGCGGCGCAGTTCAACAGCTTCCGCGATCCCTTCGTCATCCTGCTCGGTTCGGTGCCGCTGGCGATGTTCGGCGCGCTGCTGTTCACCTTCCTGAAAATGCCGAACCCGCAGATTCCGTTCCCGCTGACCGAAGCCTGGACCACGACGCTAAATATCTACTCCAAGGTCGGTCTGGTCACGCTGATGGGCCTGATCGCCAAGAACGGCATCCTGATCGTGGAGTTCGCCAACAAACTCCAGTTCGGCGGCGTTGCCAAGCTGGAAGCGGTACGCGAAGCGGCGCTGATCCGGCTGCGGCCGATTTTGATGACCACGGCCGCCACCATCGCCGGCCACTTTCCATTGACGTTGGTGACCGGTGCCGGTGCCGCCGCTCGGAATTCCATCGGTTTGGTGCTGGTCGGCGGCATCTCGGTCGGTACCTTGTTCACGCTGATTTTCGTGCCGGCGCTCTACATGTTGATCGCCAAGGATCACGCGCACGACCGGGACGCCGAGCGGGCGGCGGCGATGGCGCACGCCTGAAAATCACTCTCGACGAGCGCGCTAAAAACCGAACCTGACCCTCGGCATCTACCAAGAAGAGAGGGGACTTTCGCGATCAATTCTTGGTGTTGGGTCGGGCGTCAGTAGGCTCCAGGCGGGCGATGACGCCATCGGGCGAATCGGTGAGCAAGTAGAGATAGCCGTCGGGTCCGGCGCGCACGTCGCGGATGCGGCCCAGCACGCCTTTGAGCAGACGCTCTTCTTTCACCCGTTTTTCGCCGTCGAAGCGTAGCCGCACCAGCATTTGATCCTTGAGCGCGCCGACGAACAGGTCGCCGCGCCAGCGGGGAAAACGGTCGCCCTGGTAGAAGGCCATGCCCGAGGGCGCGATCGAGGGCACCCAGATGTGCAGCGGCTGCTCCATGCCCGGTTTGTGGGTGCCCTCGCCGATCTTGGTGCCGACCACGTACTCGACGCCGTAGGTGATGACCGGCCAGCCGTAATTGCGTCCGGCGCGGATCACGTTCACCTCGTCGCCGCCTTGGGGGCCGTGTTCCTGCGCCCAGAGTTCGCCGGTGACGGGATGCAAGGCTGCGCCTTGGACGTTGCGGTTGCCGAGCGAATAAATCTCCGGCCGGGCGCCGGGCCGGTCGGCGAACGGATTATCCGCCGGTATCCGGCCATCGTCGTGCAACCGCACGATTTTTCCGGCCAGATCGTCCATTTTCTGCGCCCGTTCCTGCTCGCCCCGGTCGCCCAGCGTGATGTAAAGGTAACCCTGCCGGTCGAACACCAGCCGCGATCCGAAATGTCGCCCTCCGCTGGATTTGGGTTGTTGGCGGAACAGCACCTCGACGTTTTCCAGCCGATGATCGACCAACCGGCCGCGCGCCACTTCGGTGCCGACACCGCCTTCGCCGCGCGCCGCGTAGGACAGGTAGATCAGGCCGTTCTCGGCGAATCCGGGATGCAAGGCCACGTCCAGCAGGCCACCCTGCCCGTGAATGGCGATGGTCGGGAGACCGGTCACCGGCTGCGGATCTAGCGTGCCGTCGGCGGCGACCAGGCGCAGCCGGCCGGGCCGTTCGGTCACCAGCCGGCGACCGTCGGGCAGGAACGCCAGCCCCCACGGATGCTCCAGCCCTCGGGTCATCGTCACCACGCGAAAAGCGTGTTCTTCTCCCGAGTTGGCCGGATCGGCGGCGCGGCACGCCGTCACCGCCACGACGAAGATCAAGGTCAGGAGGCATCGGGCGGGTGTCATCGGGCTGGTTCCTTTGGGAGAAAGCCGTGAGCGCGTGGCGTCGGGGCGTCGAACGAGGCACCCGCCGGAATCGCGCCGAGACGGCGGTCATCGGTGGCGGGATCGCACTCAAAGACCGCTCAGCCGCCGCTCAACACTTCGCGCAGCTTGTCCAGCCGGATCGGTTTGATCAGGGTGATCACCGAGCGCAAGCCCTTGAATTCGGCCAGCAGACGAGCGTCCTTGGCGTAGTCGGGATTGTAGCCGGTGATGATGATCAGGTTGGCGTCGTAGTGCTGTTCCATCAGCCACAACACCAGCTCGTTGCCGTCCATCTCGGGCATCACCATGTCCATCACGATGGTGGTCGGGCGCAGTTCGTGGTAGGCGCTCTGGAAGGCGTGGCCGTCGGTGGTCACCCGCACCTCGTAGCCCAGGCCGGTGGCCACCTTGCGCACGAATTCCCCGATTTCCGGTTCGTCGTCGATGACCAGGAGACGTTTTTCGCTCATGTGGATTGTCCTGAATTTACCCGGCGGAGGAGCCGATATGATGGAGTTTGAGAGTGACGTGCTTCAAACCGGGATCGTCGGGGTCGGAGTGGATGGCGAAACCCAGCGCCTGATTGAGTTGCAGCATCGGTTTGTTTTCCTTGAGCACTTCGCCGTAGATTTCGCCGATGCCGCACGCCCGGCCGTAGCTGATGATGCGGCGCATCAGCAGGTTGCCGAGGCCCATGCCGATGAGGGCGCGGTCCACCAGGATGGAGTACTCCGCCCGCTCGTTGTTCGGATCGGCGCTCAGGCTGGCGATGCCGAAAATTTCGGCCTTGCCGGGCAGGCCGGGGCCGACCGCCACCAGCGCCATTTCCCGGTTGTAGTCGATCTGGGTCAGGCCGGCGGCCATCTCGTGCGAGAGTTCGCGGATCGGCTGAAAAAACCGCCGCCGCAAGTCCTCGGGCGAGGCCCGCGACACCAGCGCGTGAAGGGCGGGCTCGTCTTCCGGCAATACCGGACGCAGCCGCAGCTCCCAACCGTTGGACAGGGTGATGGTTTCCTCCAGTCCCTTGGGGTACGGGCGGATCGCCAGCCGCTCGGTCGGGATGCCCCTGACCGGCGTCAGTTGCACGCGGGCGTCCAGCGCCACCACGCCTTGGGCGTTGACCCACAAGGGATTGATGTGCAATTCGGTCAGCTCGTCCAGATCGACGATCATTTGCGAGATCTTGACCAGCGCCAGCGCCAGCGCGTTGAGGTTGGCGCGGCGCAGCAGGCTGTAGCGCAGCCGCTGATAGATGCGGGTTTGCGCCATGATCTCGCGGGCCAGATGCATGTTGATCGGCGGCAGGCCGTAGGAGAAATCGTTGATGATTTCGGCTTCCGTGCCGCCTTGCCCGAAGTAGATCACCGGCCCGAAACCGCCGCCGGGGCGAACGCCTAAAGTCAGTTCGTAGGCGCCATCGCGCGGCACCATCGGCTGCAGCACGAAACCGTCGAAGCGCGCCGCCGGCGCCACGCTGCGCAATCGCGTCAGCATCGCGGTCGCCGCCTGCCGCACCGACTCGGGGGTGTTGAGGAAGCGAGCCACTCCGCCGATTTGCGACTTGTTGGCGACATCGGGGGAGATGATCTTCAAGGCGACGGGCTGATTCAGGCGCTCGGCCACGTCGGCGGCTTCGTTGGGAGAGCGCGCCGTCAGGGTTTCCGCGACCGGGATGCCGTAGGCCGCCAGCAGTTGCGCGGCCTCGTATTCGTTGAGAATGGCGCGGCCGCCGGCCAGCGCCTTGGCGATCACCGCCCGCGCCGCGACGCTGTCGGGCGTGAATTCCTCCGGCAGGGAGGGCGGCGTTTCCATCAGCAGCGCCTGGTTGCGCTTGTACTGCACGATCCGCATGAAGGCTTGCACCGCGTCGCTGGCGGTTTCGTAGGTCGGAATCTGTCGCCCGAGCCGCCGCCGCGCTTCCGCGCCGGTTTCGGGACCCGGAAAGCTGGCGATGATGCAGCGGTGGCTGTCGGCGAGGCGCTGGAGCAGGGCGTCGGCCACCGCCGCCGTCTCGCCGAGGGCGCTGGGCGTTTTGATGACCAGCACGCCGTCCACGCCGGGATCGGCCAGCAGCAGATCCAGCGCCTGGCCGTAAGCCTTGCCGGTGGCCTGATCGCCGAGATCCAGCGGATTGGGGAGGGCGCTCGGTTCGGTCAGCGCTTCCAGTCCCTGCTGGGTGGCTTCGGAAACCTGCGCCAGCCGGCCGCCGAAGTCGTAGAGGATGTCGGTCGCCAGCAGGCTCATGCTGGAGCTGTTGCCGAGAATGGCCAAGCGGTCGTTGTGCACCAGCCTGGCGGCTTTCAGCACCTCGACCATTTGGATCAGCTCGTCGCTGTCGTCCACGCGCAGCAGACCGGCGCGGCGGAAGGCGGCGGCGTACACCGCGTCGTCCGGTTCGGCCGGGAACCGGCGCGGCTTCAGCACGATGACGGGTTTCATGCGCGCCGCGCGCCGCGCCGCCGACATGAACTTGCGGGCGTCGCCGATGTGTTCCAGGTACAGCAGGATCGCCCGGACCCGGTAGTCCCCGGCCAAATAATCGAGCACGTCGGCCAGGTCGATGTCCAGGCTGTCGCCGAGATGGATCAGGTGGCTGAAGCCGAAATTGTAGTGATTGCCGATGTCGAGGGCGGTTTGGCCGATGGTGCCGGATTCGGTGATAAAAGCGATTTGACCCGGCAGGAGCGGCTGGCGGGTGAGGCTGACGTTGAGGTTGGCGAGAGGTACGCTAAAGCCTTGGGAACCGGGTCCCAACACCCGCAGCAGGTAGGGTTTGGCGGCGTCCAGCACCGCTTGAAACAGCGCTTCGCGCTCGCCCTGCGGTATTTCCCGCCTTTCGGCGATCAGCACGGCGGCGCGCGCCCCGCGCTCGCCCAACTGTTCGATCAGCGCCGGCACCTGGGGCAGCGGTCGGGTGATGATCGCCAGGGCCGGAGCGACCGGCAGGCTGGCGATATCGCGGTAGGCGAGGGCGCCTTCCAGCGCCCAGCGCTTGGGATCGACCGGCATGATCGGTCCCTTGAAACCGCTTTTCATCAGGTTGCGAGCGATGATCACTTCGCTGTCGCCGCCATCGCCGATCAGCGCGATGGCGTCGGGTTTAAAGAGATAATCCAGGTTTCTGATGGTCATGGACAGCCAACATTTTCGTGCGCGACGGGTGCGCCAGAGCGCTCGGGCGGGGTCGCGCTCGAACTCGCATCGCCGTCGTCGGCGCGGACCCGCGTCGGGGTGTCGAGGAAGTGTGGTTTGGGCCTTGTCATCGGTATCGGGTGGGCGGGCCGGATGATCGGGGGATAATATAGCAGTCCTCGGCCCGGTTAAGAGATTTCCGGTGGACCGCATCGGCGTTCGGCGCGAAAGTTCGCGCGGACGGCGGGATCGAGCGGGCGGCCTCGGCGGAGCGACCGCCACCGGGCGAAAACCGCGATCTGGGCGGGTCGCGAACTGTTCGCGATTCCCCTTCGAGCGATATTCAGCTAACGTTAATAAGCTGTTTCACAACATGGCCGCCAGGCTGGCCGCGCTACGGCTGGCCGGCGTTATGCCGATCCATTCAGACAAAGAGGCTCCAAGGGCCAGGAGGTTACCGGTGAAACTGACGAAAACGATGATGGTGCTGGGCGCGTTGGTGCTGGTCGGCCAAGCGCCGCTGGCGTTGGCGCAGAAGTGCGATGACGAGAAACAAGTCTGTCGCGACAAGTCCGGCCCGAATGTCGAGATGACTCGCCAGCGCTATGGCGATCAGGCGGCGCAGCGCGTGCAGCGGCGCTCGTCCAACAATGACGGCAACCAGCGCCCGGACCGCCCGGACCGCCCGGACCGCCCGGACCGCCCGGACCGCCCGGATCAGTCGGGCAAACCGAACAAAGGGCAGCCAGGCCAGATCTCCATTCCGGGCATGCCCAACCAGGAAGAATTTTACCGGCGGCAATAGCTTGATCGATAGAATTTGATTTGATCGCCGACGAGCGACCGATCGGTTCGATGGCGATCACTTTCAAATCCCACTTTATCTCCGTCACCGGCCGGCGAATGGTTCGCGCGAGCCGGTGACGGTCGTTTTTTCGGGTTTTAATCGAGAGCGCGAGGAAGATTTGATGAGCGGCTGGGGTTGTCCGCACCAACTCGACGGAACTTGCCAGCACGTCGCCGGCCGGCCCTGCGATCCGGGCATGAAAGGCTGCGTGTTGGCCGGCCGCTTTCGCTTCAGCGACGAAGCCAAAAATCGGCCGCCCCGTCCGGTGCGACGCGACGGCAGCGGCGGCCGAACTGGTCCGGATCTCAAGAACCGAAAATAGTCGCAGCGCCAATTCCGGGCCGCTTCGCGGTGTTTCGGGTTCTTCATCGGTTCCAGGTGCGTAGGCGCGATGCCGTGGCCTGCGTCCACTTCAAGCAGTCAATACCGGGGTTTTCGGGCGCCCGCCATCCGCGTCCATCGCTTGTCGCCCCCGTTCCAGGGGGACGCCTCGCCGAGCGCGGCGGACACCCGGTATTCCGGATTGTCATCGGCGGCCTCGCCGGCGCGGCGGCGCATAGAGCGGCGAGCGCGCGGCAACCGCTCCCCCCGTCGCGATGGGAGACCGTTTCGCGTGGACCCTCCGTGAGGCCGAGGCGCTATCGGCGTGACCGGGATCGACCGGGTTGGGTATGGCAGCTTGGCGGCGCATACTATAGCATCGCAGCTTGTCCCGGTTCAGGGACGGACGCCGACCCAACCGGAGGTATAACCATGGACAAACCACAACCGACCCCGCGTCGCCCGACCCTTTATCTGGTTTACGCCACGCCGCTGGCGGGCGGCTCGACCGTCGAGGATACGGTGGCGGCCGGCGACGAAGACGACGCTTACCGAAAAGCGCGCACTTTGTATCCGCGCGATCAGTACGATGTGACGGTTTACCTGCAATCGGCGGACGACGACTGAACCGAGGAAGTGGTTTTTGCGCCATCGGCCATCCGGTTGCATTTTGATGAACGAACTCGATCACGACAAACTGCTAGAATCGATCACGCGCCTGACCGAGAAGCGCAATCGGCTGTCGCTGGAGATCTGCCTGACGCAGACCATGTTCGATTTGCTCGCGGTCGATGAAATCGCGCTGTACCGCTTTGAAGGCGACCAGGCCAGCCTGCTGGTCCGGATCGATCGCAAAGGGTGCTGGATCGCGGACGGCGAAATCGACGACCCCGAGGCGGCTCTTCCCATCGGCCTCGATACCGGCCTGCTCGCCTGCTCCCACGGGCGCGAGGTGGTGATCGAGTCCGTCCCCCAGGGCAGCCGCTACACCTTTCCCGTGCCGCGCCAGGAAAAGCTGATCGGGTTTCTGCGTCTGGTGGCGGCCCGCGATCTGCGCGACGACCGCCGGCTGATCGAAGGGTTCGTGCAAATCTACTGGAACTACCTGAAGCTGATCGAGGACAACGAGCGCGACAAGCTGACCGGCTTGCTCAACCGCAAGGCGTTCGACGACAAGCTGATGGGCATTTTGCAGGCCAGCCGACGCGCCAGCCTCAACAGAGCGGAGCGCGGGCTCGCGGAACGGCGCCAGACCGATGGCGGTTGCCACCATTGGCTGGCGCTGCTGGACATCGATTTTTTCAAGCGCATCAACGACACCTACGGCCATTTGTACGGCGACGAAGTGCTGATCCTGATGGCCACCATCATGCGGCGCTCGTTTCGGCGGGCCGATCTGCTGTTCCGCTACGGCGGCGAAGAATTCGTGGCCGTGCTCAAAACGCCGACGGTCGAGGACACTCAAATGATGCTGGAACGGTTTCGCCAGAACATGGAGCGCTATCACTTCCCCCAGGTCGGTCAAGTGACCGCCAGCATCGGCTTTACCCAGATTCTCGATTCGGAAATGCCGTCGGTGGTGATCACCCGAGCCGACAAGGCGCTGTATTATGCCAAGGAGCACGGACGCAACCAGACTTGCTGCTATGAAACCCTGATCGGCGACGGTCGGCTGGTCAGGCCCGAGGGGCAATTCGGCGATATCGAGCTGTTTTAGGGCGAGCGTCGTTTCTCATCCGAACATCCAAGAACTCGATCATGCGATTCTCTCATCGTCCCGTAATCCGGCGCGCGCTGGTCGCGGTCGTTCTGGTGGTCGCGGCAATGGCGGCGGGTTGCGCCAACCCGCCGCCCAAGCCCAAGCCGGCCTCGCCCCAATCCTCCGGGGTGTTGAGCGAGAAAGCCAAGCAGGAACAGCGACAGGCCATTCTCAAGGTTCGCAACCGGACCCTGAACCAGCTCTACAAGCTGAAACCCTCGACGCGAACCGAGATCGAACAGGCCGCCGGCTACGGGGTGTTCGAAGTCAATGGCCTCAATGCCGTCCTGGCCGAAAAGCACGGACGCGGCGTCGTCCTGGAGCGAAGCGGTCGGGCGACTTACATGCAGTTGGCCCGAACCGATATCGGATCGGGCGGCACCGTGAAGCCGTACTGGCAGATCATGGTGTTTCGCGACCCGCAGCAACTGAGCCAGTTCGCTGCGGCGGGCTCGCCGGCCGATGTCTCCAGCGACCCCGGCATCACCGTCTACCAGTTGAACGAAAAAGGCGTATCGACCCAATCCGACTGGGGCGCCCGCTACTACCGGGACCCCGATCTGAATTGACCGCCGGGGGGTGACGCCGGGCAGCGACCAAGCGCCGTCGGCCGGCAGGAAAGCCACGGTTGTTTCGGGCCTGTCGGCCCGACCGCGGCCGCCGGCGCCCCGGACGCTGCGCCTCGCCTGGTCGGCCGACTGCGGCGGCGGCCGTTGGCTGCTCCGTCGATTGCGGATCTCGGTTTCCGGCCGGGGCGCCGGTCGGTTGTTTGCATCCCTTGTCGAGCGCGCTATATTCGTCCTGACCGTCCGCGATAACCGGGAACACCGAAAGAGGGAGGCCGCTTGCTCCGCGCGTTGGGATTATGGATGTTCTGCTTTGTTCTGTGGTTGCTGCTGTCCGGCTATTTTGACGTTCCCCTGCTGCTGAGCTTCGGCGTCCTGTCCTGCGCGCTGGCCGTGCTCGTCGCTTGGCGGGTCGAGGTGATCGCCCCGGAGGAACGGTCGCCGCGCCTGCGGCTCAACGTTCACGCGCTCGGCTACTGGCCCTGGCTGCTGTGGCAGGTCGTGCTCGCCAACCTCGATGTCGCCAAGCGCATCGTCGATCCCGAGCTGCCCATCAGCCCCACCCTGATCACCCTGAAGCCGACCCAGCGCGGCGATCTCGGCCGGTTCGTTTACGCCAATTCCATCACCCTGACACCGGGCACGGTGACCACCGCCCTGAGCGGCGATACGCTCGAAGTCCACGCCCTGACGCGCGAGGCGGCCGATTCCCTGCTGGAAGGCGACATGGATCGGCGCGTCACCCGCCTGGAAGGAGGCCCGTGATGTTCGCCGCCACAGCGTTCGGCGTTCTGGTCTGCATGGGGCTGGCGCTGGCGCGAGCTTTGCTCGGCCCCACCGTCTACGACCGCATCCTGGCGGTCAACGTGTTCGGCACCTTGACCGTGCTGATCATCGCCGTGCTGGGATTCATGTCCGGCCGTCCCGATTTTCTCGACATCGCCCTGGTCTACGCCCTGATCAATTTCATCAGCACCATCGCGGTGCTCAAGTTCGTCCGCTACGGCGACATGGGCTGGCCGCGCGACGTTCTCGATGAATCGAGGGCCGACGGGTGATGGGCGGGCTGATCGATGTGCTGGCCGGGCTGATGTTGGTGGGCGGGGTGCTGTTCGCGCTGGTCGGCGCCATCGGCCTGTTGCGCCTGCCGGATTTCTACGCCCGCACGCACGCGGCCGGGGTCGTCGATACCCTCGGCCCGGCCCTGATCCTGGCCGGTTTGATGTTGCGGGCCGGCTGGACCCTGACCGGCGCCAAGCTGTTGCTGATTCTGCTGTTCCTCTGGTTCACCGGCGTCGTCGCCACCCATGCCCTGGCTCGGGCGGCGCTGTCTGACCCGGAGAATCCGCGCCCGCTTCTGGGCCGGGAGAAGCCGCCATCGAAATCCTCGTAGGTATCGTGCTGCTCGGCCTGCTGGTGATCGTCGCCGTCGCCGTGATCCGCCTGCGCGACCTGTTCGCGGTGGTGATGCTGTTCGGCGTTTACAGCCTGGTGTCGGCCAGCCTGTTCGTGGTGTTGGACGCGGTGGACGTGGCGTTCACCGAAGCGGCGGTGGGGGCGGGAGTCGCCACCGTGTTCATGCTGGGGACTTTGGCGCTGACCACGAGCCGCGAAAAGGCTCCCGCCCACAAGCCGCTGCTGCCCTTGCTGGCGGTGACCATCACCGGCTTGGCTCTGGTCTACGGCACCTGGGACATTCCCCGCTACGGCGACCCGGCGAACCCCGTCCACCATCATGTGGCGCGACGCTACATCGAGGACTCGCCGAAAGAAATCGGCGTTCCCAACATCGTGACGGCGGTGCTGGCCAGCTACCGGAGCTACGACACGCTCGGCGAAACGACCGTGGTCTTCACCGCCGCCATCGGCGTGCTGGTGCTGATCGGCGGCGCGCGGCGCCGGCGTTCCGACCGGGACGATCCGCCGTGAAGCGCTATCCGATTCCGCGCCTGGCGACCAAGGCGCTGCTGCCGCCGATCCTGCTCTTCGCGCTGTACGTGCAGTTTCACGGCGATTACGGGCCGGGCGGCGGTTTTCAGGCCGGCGTCATTTTCGGCGCGGGGTTCATCCTGCACGCGCTGGTTTACGGCGTGGACGACGCCCGCCGGCTGTTGCCGCTGTGGCTGTTGCGGTTCGGCATCTCGTTCGGCGTGCTGCTCTACGCCGGCGTCGGCGTGGCCGGGCTGTTGCTGGGCGGCAACTTTCTGGACTTCAATGTCCTGGATGCCCGCGATCCGGTTCACGGCCAACACCTCGGGATTTTGCTGGTGGAATTGGGGGTCGGCATCACCGTGGCGGCGGTCATGGTCGCCATTTTCCTCGCCTTCGCCGGCAGGGGGCGCTAGTGCCAATCCTGGGCCTGTACAACTACTGGATTTTCGTGATCCTGATGATGTGCGGTTTCTACGTGGTCATCGCGAGCGGCAACCTGATCAAGAAACTGGTGGGCCTGAGCATCTTTCAGACCTCGGTGTTCATTCTCTACATCAGCGTGGGCAAGATCGTCGGCGGCACCGCGCCCATTTTCGTAGCCGACCCGGCGGCGGTGTACAGCAACCCCCTGCCGCATGTGCTGATCTTGACCGCCATCGTCGTCGGCATCGCCACCACCGCGCTCGGCTTGGCCCTGGTGGTGCGCATCCACGAAGCCTACGGGACCATCGAGGAAGACGAAATCCACGCGCGGGACGCGGAAGACGCCCCGTGATCGCCCATCTGCCCGCGTTGCAGGTCGTCGTTCCCCTGATCGCCGCACCGCTGTGCGCGCTGTTGCCGGCCGGCCGCGCGGTCTGGCTGGCGACCGTGGCGGCGAGCGGGCTGGCGTTTCTCATCGCCGCCCTGTTGCTGGATCAGGTGCTGGCGCACGGCCCGATTTCCTACGCCATGGGCGGCTGGCCCGCGCCCTGGGGCATCGAATACCGGGTGGACGCGCTCAACGCCTACGTGCTCTTGATCGTGGCGGCGGTCGGGACCGTCGTCGCCGGCTTCGGGCGGGTGATCGTCGAGCATCGCGTCCGTCTGCCCGCAAGCAAGCAGCCCTGGTTTTACGCGGCGTACCTGCTGTGCCTGACCGGCCTGCTGGGGATCGCGATCACCGGCGACGCCTTCAACCTGTTCGTGTTCCTGGAAATCTCCTCGCTGTCGAGCTATGTGCTGATCGGCATCGGCCGCGACCGCCGCGCGCTGACCGCCGCCTATCAGTACCTGATCATGGGCACCATCGGCGCCACCTTCATTTTGATCGGGATCGGCCTGCTGTACGCGATGACCGGCACCCTCAACATGGGCGATCTGGCCGCGCGCATCCCGGCGGTGGCCCACACCCGCACCGTCCATGCCGCCTTCGCCTTTCTGGCCATCGGCGTCAGCCTCAAGCTGGCGCTGTTTCCCCTCCATCTGTGGCTGCCCAACGCCTACGCCTACGCCCCTTCTGCGGTGACGGCCTTTCTGGCGGCCACCGCCACCAAGGTGGCGGTCTACGTGCTGTTGCGGTTTTTCTTCACCGTTTTCGGCGCCCCGTTTTCGTTTGGGACCATGCGGCTGGACATCGTCCTGCTGCCGCTGGCCCTGACGGGGATCTTCAGCGCGTCCGTGGCGGCGATTTTCCAGACCGACGTCAAGCGGATGCTGGCCTATTCCAGCGTCGCCCAAGTCGGTTACATGATCCTGGGCATCAGCCTGGTGTCGGTGACCGGCCTGACCGCCGGCATCAGCCATCTGTTCAACCACGCGCTGATGAAAGGCGCGCTGTTCATGGCCCTGGGTTGCGTGTCGTTCCGGGTCGGCGCCGCCAAGCTGGAGCGCATGGCCGGAGTGGGCCGGACCATGCCCTGGACCATGGGCGCGTTCGTGATCGGCGGTTTGAGCCTGATCGGCGTGCCGCTGACGGCCGGGTTCGTCAGCAAGTGGTATCTGGTCGTGGGTGCGCTGGAAAAAGGCTGGTGGCCGGTGGCGGTGCTGGTGCTGATCAGCTCGCTGCTGGCGGTGATTTACATCTGGCGGGTGGTGGAAGTGGCCTACTTCGAGCCGGCGCCGGAAGGAGAGGCGGCGGGCGAGGCGCCGCTGGCCTTGCTGGTTCCCACTTGGACGCTGGCCCTGGCCAACCTCTATTTCGGGCTGGACACCTCGCTGAACGCGGGAGTGGCCCGGCGGGCGGCGGAGATGCTGCTGGGGGTGGGGCCGTGAGTTCCGAAGCCGCCCTGCCGCTGGCGCTGCTCGTCCCGCTGCTGGGCGCGTTGCTCGTCGCCGCCAACGACGGCCGTCCCGACTGGCGCGAGGGCGCGACCCTGCTGGCCTCGCTGCTGTTGCTGGGCGTCGTGCTGTCCCTGCTGCCGGCGGTGCTGGCCGGCGCGCGGCCCACCGTGGACTTGTTCCAGTTCGCGCCCGGATTGCCGCTGCGGTTGAGCGTGGAACCGCTGGGCATGACCTTCGCTTGCGTCGCGGCGCTGCTGTGGCCGCTGAACTCGCTCTATTCCATCGGCTACATGCGCGGCAACCGGGAACAGCACCAAACCCGGTTCTACATCTGCTTCGCCGTCGCCATCGCCAGCACCATCGGCGTCGCCTTCGCCGGCAATCTGTTGACTCTGTTCGTCTTTTACGAAGCCCTGACCCTCTCGACCTATCCGCTGGTCACCCACAAGGGCACGCCGGAGGCGATGCGGGCGGGACGGCTGTATCTCGGCATCTTGCTGGGCACGTCGATGGGTTTGCTGCTGCCGGCCATCGTCTGGACCGGGCGGGTCGCCGGGACTTTGGATTTCGAGCCGGGCGGCATTTTGGCCGGCAAGGTGGAAGGCCCGGCCGTGGCCGTATTGCTGGCGCTGTTCATGTTCGGCATCGGCAAGGCCGCGCTGATGCCGTTCCATCGCTGGCTGCCGGCGGCGATGGTGGCGCCGACCCCGGTCAGCGCGCTGCTCCACGCCGTGGCGGTGGTCAAGGCCGGCGTGTTCGCGGTGATGAAGGTGGTGGTCTACGTGTTCGGCATCGACTTTTTGAGCGCCACGGGTTCGTCGCAATGGCTGCTGTGGGTGGCGGCGCTGACCGTGTTGCTCGCCTCCTTCGTGGCGCTGACCCAGGACAATCTCAAGGCCCGGCTGGCCTATTCCACGGTCAGCCAGTTGGGTTACGTGGTGCTGGGCGCGGCGCTGGCCACCTCGATGGGCGTGATCGGCGGCTCGATGCAGATCGTGATGCACGCGATGGGCAAGATCACCCTGTTCTTCTGCGCCGGCGCGATTTACACCGCGACCCACAAGACCGAAATCAGCCAACTGGACGGGCTGGGCCGGGCGATGCCGTTCACCTTCGGCGCGTTCCTGATCGGCGCGCTCAGCATCGTCGGCCTGCCGCCGCTGGGCGGTTCCTGGAGCAAGTGGTATCTGTTGGCGGGCACGGCGGATGCGGGGCAGTGGGCCATGATGGGGGTGTTGCTGGTCAGCTCGCTGCTGAACGTGGCTTACCTGCTGCCGGTGGCGGCGCGGGGGTTTTTCATGCCGGGGCCGACGGATGGCCATCCTGCCGGCGACACCTCGACCGGCATCCGCGAAGCGCCGCTGGCTTGCGTCGTGCCCCTGTGCCTGACCGCCCTGGGCTGCGTGCTACTGTTCTTTTTGGCCGATGGCTTATACGCGCTGCTGGCGCCCATCGCCACCCGCTGAGGAACCGTCGATGGCCGATCCGACCCCTTCCGCCAACCGTCCCGAGCGGAAGCGTTGGCTCGATGGCCGGCGCAACGCGGACAAGATTTTTTACGGGCTGGCGCTGATCTGCGCGGGATTGTTCCTCGCCGATTTCTTCTACCACAAGCACGTCAATTTCGCCTTCGAGAACTGGTTCGGCTTTTTCGCTTGGTACGGTTTTATCTGCTGTGTCGCGCTGGTGCTGCTGGCCAAGCAGTTGCGCAAATGGGTGAAGCGAGACGAGGATTATTACGGTGATTGACGGCCTCAACCCGGCGCTGATTCTGGTTGGCGGTTCGCTGCTGGCGTTGCTGATTCCGCAGGGACGCGCCCGTAACGGGTTCCTGCTGGCGCTGCCGGTGCTGGGCTTGGTCCAACTGCTGGGCTTGCCGTTCGGCCAGTATGCCCAGATCGATCTGTTCAGCCTGACCCTGACGACGCTGCGGCTCGACGGGCTGAGCTTCGCCTTCGCCCTCATTTTCCATGTCGCCGCGCTGCTGGCGGTGATTTACGCCTGGAATCTGCGCGATCCCGTGCAGCAGGTGGCGGGATCGCTGTATCCGGGCGCGGCGCTGGGCGCGGTATTGGCGGGCGATCTGGTGACGCTGTTCGTCTGCTGGGAGCTGGCGGCCGTGTCCTCGGTGTTTCTAATCTGGGCGCGGCGCACCGAGCGGGCGTATCGGGCCGGCCTGCGCTATCTGGTCATTCAGGTCGGCTCCGGCGTGCTGCTGCTGGCCGGCGTCATCGTTCACATCCGGGCCACCGGATCGACCGCGTTCGATCATCTGGGGCCGGACAGCCCCGGCGCGACCCTGATGTTGGTCGCGTTCGGCGTCAAGGCCGCGTTTCCGCTGCTGCACAACTGGTTGCAGGACGCCTACCCGGAAGCCACCGCGACCGGCGCCGTGGTGTTGTCCGCCTTCACCACCAAAATGGCGATTTACGCCCTGGTCCGAGGTTTCGCCGGCACCGAGATCTTGATCGCCATCGGTGCGGTCATGGCGGTGTTCCCGATTTTCTTCGCGGCGATCGAAAGCGACTTGCGGCGGGTGCTGGCCTACAGCATGAACGCGCAGCTCGGTTTCATGGTGGTCGGCATCGGCATCGGTACGCCGCTGGCGCTCGACGGGGTGGTGGCGCACGCCTGCGCCGACATTCTGTTCAAGGGGCTGCTGTTCATGAGCATGGGCGCGGTGCTGCTGCGCGCCGGCACGGTCAACGGTTCGGAGCTGGGCGGACTGTACAAGTCCATGCCGCTGACGGCGGGGTTCTGCGTGATCGGAACGGCATCGCTGTTGGCGTTTCCGCTGTTTGGCGCCTTCGTCACCAAGTCGCTGATCCTCGAAGCGACGGCTCGCGACGGGCGCTGGATCGTCTTTTTGGCGTTGCTGTTCGCCGCCGCCGCCGAATTTTACCCGGCCGGCGCCAAAGTTCCCCATTTGGCCTTCTTCGGCCGCGACTGCGGTATCCGCTGCGAGGAAGCGCCGCGCAACATGCTGATCGCCATGGGGATGGCGGCGGCGCTGTGCGTCGGGATCGGCCTGTTTCCCCAGGCGCTCTACACGCTGTTGCCCTATCCGGTCGTCTTTGATCCGTACACCGCCACTCACGTCATCGCCCAACTGCAATTGCTGGCTTGGTCGGCGCTGGCGTTTGCGGTGCTGGTGCGCACCGGCATCTATCCGCCGGAACTGCGCTCGGTGAACCTGGATTTCGACTGGTTCTATCGCCGGCTGCTGCCCGCCGCTTCGGCGCGCGTCTGGGCGCTGGCGCTGCGAGCTTGGGAAGCGTTCAACGCCGGCGCGGCGCGGCGCGTGGAAGCGCTGATCGCGGTTTTGTCCCGCCATCATGGCCCGCACGGGCTGCTGGCCGCGACATGGCCCACCGGCAGCATGGTGCTGTGGGCCGTGCTGCTGCTGGGCGCGTGCCTGCTGTTCTATTACCTGTAGCGCGCCCGACGAGTCGAGCCCACGGCGATACGTGTCATGGCCGCGCTTTCAACCCGCCATGCCGCCAGCCGGAAATCACCGGGTCGAGCCGCACCGAGCGCCATCAGACGCCGGGACCGGCTGCCGGAGTCGCCTGGAACTCGCGCAGGAATTGATCGAGGCCGCCGGTCGTTCCGCAAACGAACAAAGTGTCGTCCGGGTTTACCTCGAAGGCATCGTCGAATTTGACGAACACCTCTCGATCCCGCTCCACCGCGACCACCGCCGCGCCGGTCCGCTCGCGCACCTGAGCGCGCCAGGGATGCGCGCCCGCCAAGGCGCCGGCGGTGACCCGGACGAACTTGAGGCGTTGCTCGACCGCGACCGCACGGTCGCCGAGCAGATGATAGGCGAGAATTTGCCCGGCCACCTGACCCACCGACAGGGCGAAATCGGCGCCCGACTGATACAGCCGCGCCACGTTCGGCGCCCGGTTGACCCGGACGATGAGCGGGACTTCCGGCGCGTAATCGCGGACCACCGCCGTGGCGAACACCCCTTCGCTGTCGTTGCTCAGCGCCAGCACCACCGCGCTCGCCGCCCGCACGTTGGCCTTGGCCAGCGTGGCGTGTTCCAGCACGTTGCCGACGATGTCTACGCCCGGCGCGAGTTCCTGGTCGATCACGACGGTGAGTTCTTGGGCGTCGCGCAACATCTCGACCACCTTGCCGCCGACGGTGCCGTAACCGGCCACCACGATGGGGCCGCTGCGGCGGATCGGCGCGGCCAAGTGTTCGACCTGGGCCAGGTTGGCGTGGGCGCCGACCACGACCAGAATCGCGCCCGGATCGATGCGCGTGTCCGGTCCCTTGGAGACGGTGAACTGTCCCCCGCGCCACTGGCCGATCACGGTCACGCCGTGGCGTTCCCGCAGGTGCAGATCGCCGAGCCGCTGTCCGGCCAGCGGGCTGTCTGGCCGGACCCGGCATTCGGCCAAGCCGACCTGCGCGCTGAGCAGATGCAGGCCCTCTGCGGGCGGACTGATGCGGGTGCTGGCCCGGGCCGCCAGCGCCGCGCCGAGGACGTGGGTCGGGGTGTAGACGGCGGACGCGCCCACCTGGAGCATGGGCGCCCGGTAGAGAGGATCGTTCGCCAGCGCGTAAATCGGCCCCTCGAACCCCTGCTCGCGGGCGATCAGGATACAGATCGCGTTGGCGTGGTCGTCGGCGTTGGTCACCACCGCCCGCGCCTGTTTCACGCCAGCCAGCACGTCCGGATCTTCGTCCAGCTTGCCGAACACCACTTGGTAGCCGCGATCGCGCAGGTTGCGGGCCAGCGTCGCGTCTTCTTCGAAGATGACGAACGCCGAACTGGCTTGCTGGAATTCTTCCAGCAGCGAGTCGATGGCGGGTCCGTAGCCGTAGAACAGCACTCGTCCCGCCATCGGCGGCAGGACATGCGGCAGCCGCATCTCGAACCGTTCCTCGATGTACGGCAGCACGTAGATGGGGAAAACCAGCACCAGAAAAAACATGCCGACGAACTGGGTCAGGATGACCAGCAGAATCATGACCGGGTGGTGCCAGGGGGCGTAGGCGCCGTAGCCGGTGGTGGTCAGGGTCTCGGAGGCCCATTCCAGACTCGACCAAAAGTCGGTCGGCTTGCCTTCCAGGTAGGTGGCGCCGACCATGTAAACGAGGCCGAAGACCAAAACGGCCGCCGGCATGCTGACGAACAGCGCCATCAGGCGCCAAGTCGAACGCGAGATCTTTTTGGACATGTCTGGTCGCTCCAGGCCGGGACCAGAATCTCAGATCTCGACGAGCGTACCCAATTCGACCACGCGGTTGGTGGGAATCCGGAAGAAATCGGTGGCGCTCTGCGCGTTGCGCAGCATCCAGATGAAAAAGAGTTCGCGCCACAGCATCATCGGCGGCGCCAGCTTGGGCACCACCACCTCCCGGCTGAGGAAGAACGAGGTTTTGTTGAGATCGAATGCCAAGCCTTTTTCGCCGCACAACTCAAGGGCCTGGGGGATATCGGGCTGTTCCATGAAGCCATAGCGGATGAATACCCGGTAAAAGCTCTGGCCGAGGTCAAAAATCTCCATTCGTTCCGGGTCTGCGATGTGGGGCACTTCGGCGGTGAGAACGGTGACCAGCACGTTGCGGGCGTGCAGCACCTCGTTATGCTTGATGTTGTGCAGCAGCGCCGAGGGCGCCCCCTCGGGCCGGCTGGTGAGATAAACGGCGGTGCTGCTGACTTGCTTGAGCGCCATTTTTTCGATCGAACCGATGAACTGATCGAGGGGCATGGTCAGGTTGCCCATCTCCTGGAACAGGAGCCGCCGCCCGCGCCGCCAAGTGGTCAGCGTGGTGAAGGACGCGATGGCGATGACGATGGGGAACCAGCCGCCTTGCAGCAGCTTGATGGCGTTGGCGGAGAAGAAAGCGATATCGATCAGCAGCAAGGCGCCGAGCAGGGGCGCGGCCAGCCAAGGGTTCCAGCGCCAGGCGAGAAACGCCACGAACGCCACCAGAATGGTGTCGATCATCATCGTGCCGGTCACCGCGATGCCGTAGGCCGCCGCCAGATTGCTGGAGGACTGGAAGCCGAACACCAACGCCATGACCGCGAGATACAGCGTCCAGTTGGTGAACGGCACGTAAATTTGCCCGGCTTCCATGTGCGAGGTGTGGACGATGCGCATCCGGGGCAAGTAGCCGAGTTGAACCGCTTGCCGGGCAACCGAGAAGGCCCCCGAGATCACCGCCTGCGAGGCGATCACCGTCGCCGCCGTGGCCAGCACCACCATCGGGATCAGCGCCCAGCCGGGCGCCAGCAGATAGAAAGGATTTTGGATCGCCTCGGGATTTTTGAGCAGCAGCGCGCCCTGGCCGTAGTAGTTCAGGACCAGCGCCGGCAGCACGAAGCCGAACCAGGAGGCGCGGATCGGGAATTTGCCGAAATGCCCCATGTCGGTGTACAGCGCCTCGCCGCCGGTCACGGAAAGAACGATGGCGCCGAGCGCGAGGAAGCTTTCCCAGGGATGACGGAACAGAAATTCGAGCGCGTAGGCGGGGTTGAGCGCCGCCAGCACCGCCGGCGCGTCCAGGATGCTGATCGCGCCCAGCACTGCCAGTACGCCGAACCAGGCGCACATGATGGGGCCGAAGAAGCGGCCGACGGTGCCGGTGCCGTGCTTTTGAATCCAGAACAGGCCGGTCAGGACCACGGCGGTGATCGGCAGGATGTAGTCCTTGAGCGCCGGCGCGACCACGTTCAATCCTTCGACCGCGCTGAGCACGGAGATGGCCGGGGTGATCATGCTGTCGCCGTAGAACAGCGCGGCGGCGAAGATGCCGAGCATGGTCACGAACCAGGTGGCGCGCGAGTTCTTGGTCAGCTCCGTCACGCGGGCGAGCAGGGCCAGACTGCCGCCTTCGCCGCGATTGTCGGCGCGCATGATGATGGCGACGTATTTCAGGGTGACCAGCGCCATGATGGTCCAGAAGATCAGCGACAGCACGCCGAGGATGCTGGCCGGCTCCACGCTCATGGGGTGATGCCCGGCGAAGGTTTCCTTGAGCGCGTAGAGGGGGCTGGTGCCGATATCCCCGAAGACGACCCCGATCGCTCCGACGATCAGCGCCGCCGGACGGCTTTTGCCTTCATGCGTGGACATCGTGCTGTCCTCCCGGTTTGTTGTTGTTGGAATCTCGACCGGTGTCGCGACCATCGTCAACTCTGGCGATGATGCGATGCATCATAAGCGGCGATTGAACCAGAATCAATTGGCTTGCAACGAGATTGTTTCTGGCGAGCCGTTGGCGGCCAAAATGCGGCGCAACGAGAGGCTGGGTTTTGATCGGGTCGAGCCCGCGCGGGATGCACCGAAGGAAAAGGGGTTGGCCCAACATGCATTCCGGTCAGTTGACTGTCACGCCACCGACAGTTCCAAGAGGGGGTGAGTAAGCCTTTGCCCCGAATGCGGGCGTTGCGGACGAACCGAAAGAAACCCGAATGGAGCGGCAGTTTTGCTTGCGAGATCCCGCGATGGGGCCGCGACCGGGAACGCGACCGGGACCGGAGACCCTCGGCGGTGCTGACGTGAAGCTCGCGAAAGCCGTCCCCGCCGTCATCGCGGGCACATTCACCCCGGCTACGGCGCCCGGCGTGGCGATCAAAACCTCGCTCCGTCGGCCGGTGATAGATGTCGCGTTCAGCGGGATGGACCGGCGTGCCTGGAGCGATGAACCGCTCGATCGGGGGCCGGAGGGGTCGCCACCGTGTCGGTGGGCCGCAGGGTCACCGGCTTGGGGTTCATGAAGGATTTTGTGGTGATGAAGAACCCTTGTCGATGAAAAGGCAGAGAATGGTTTCAGGCCACAGTCGCAACGGGAAACGCCAGATCCCATTCGATAGCCAAGTCGGGAAACAAGCCGGGCGCCAGGGTTCCCGCAGTTTCGTGAATGGCGGGTTTGCCGTAACCCCCGGCGGCGTTCAAAGTGTAGACGATGACGACACGGTCGGTGGGATGCACCAGCCAGACTTCGCGCACCCCGGCGCGCTCATAGGCCGCGAGCTTTTGAATCTGATCCTTGGCGGCGGTGCTGGGCGATAGCACTTCGATGATCCAGTCCGGCGTACCGCGACAGCCGCGCTCGTCCAGCTTGGTCGGATCGCAAATCACCGAAATGTCAGGCTGCACCACCGTCGTCACCTCGGTGTCGGCCTCGTCGCCGCGCGGCAGGCGCACATCGAAGGGCGCAACGAAGGGGCGACACGGTTTACCGACCAAGTGGTTGGCGATCTGCCGGAACAGTTCGCCGACGACCGTTTGGTGGGCCAGACCGGGCGCGGCCATGGCGTAAGCCTCACCGTCGATCAATTCCCACCGCTCGTCGCCGGGCCAGCCGCAGTAATCGGCGTAGGTAAAAGGTGTGGTAGATTTGCGAAGTGGTTGTCCCATCGACGAGTTGCTCGCTGTGCCGGTCGGTGGAACTTAACCGAACGTCCCTTCGTTCCAGCCCCAGTTTTCGGCGCTGACGCCGGTGAAGCCGAGATAAACCCGGTCGGGCGGGATACCGAGCTGTTCCTGGAGCAAGCCGCAAACGCGCTCGGACAGCTTGCGGTTCACCTCGCGGTTCAGGCCGCCGATGCTGCGGATGTCGGCGTAAGCGGCGGGACTCTCGTCGCCGGCCATCATCATGGGCTCCTCGCCGACCAGGATCATGATGTAGCGTTCCGGCTTCCCGATGCATTCGGCGACGATTTTCGACAGCGGGGCGAGCAAGTCGTGGCGCTGCTGGTTGGACAGGCGCGCGGAGGTTTTCAGAGCGAGCAGGGGCATGGGGTGAATCTCCCGTCATTGTTCCGGGGAAGCGGTTTCGGCGGTCGCGGTGTCCGGCCGAGCGTCCGGCGTTGCGGTCGCGGCCGCCGGCTCGGCGGTCGCGGCCGTTTCCTCGGTCGCCGGCTCCGGCACGGCGTACAGCCGGTCGCCGAGAATGGCCTTGGCTTCGCCCAGATGCCAGGCCACATCGTCCAGGTCGGCGTGGGATTTGTGCACCCAGGCTTCCCCCCAGTAAAAGTTGCAACTGGTTTCGGCCCGCAGCAGATGCCAGTGCGCCTCGCTCAGCACTCGCGCCAGTTCCGGGTTGGGGTCGCCGGCGCGGGCCGCCGCTTCCGCCACCCGGTGGAATTCCCGGCTGATATCGTGGACGCGGACCATGGTGTCGCGCTGGATCCACGAGCCTTGCCACTGGTGGAAATCCCAGCCGTGATGGGCGTCGGTGTTCCAGGCGCCGCGCCGCACGGTGACCTGGCCGTGCGCGCCGAAGCGATCCAGGTATTCGCTGATGAAGATCGGCCGCAAGGTGGAATGGCCGGCCCGGATTTCCTCCATCGCCTCGTGGTAAAAATAGTTCCAGAAATTGGCTTTCTCGGAGACGTTGCGGAACCAGCCGCCGTTGTCGCCGTCGGTGGCGGTGGCCACCAGCGGCGGAAAGTCGCACCACTTGGTGCGCTCGTGCAGCTCGTGATAGAACCAGCCGTAGTCCATCCCGGACAGTTGCGCGTCGGACAGCTCGCGGTCGCGGACCACGATCACGATCTGCTCGCCGCCGTATTCGGCGATATGCGGCCGGTAGCGCAGCTCCTGCCAGCTCATCGGAGCGACCGGGTCCACGTACTCGCAATCGACCATCACGTAGCGGTAGCCCGCCTTTTTCAAGTGCGGGATCATCCGCATGTCGAAGCCCATCTCCGGCGGCCAGAAGCCGTTGAACTGGGGCCGCCACAGCAGATGGCGGGCGATGGCCTGCCAGCGGGCGATGTGCTCGTCCCAGTCCGCCTCCGGGATCAGGGCCAGCACCGGGTGGTAATAGCCGGTGCCGAGAATCTCGAACAGGTTCTGGTTTTGCAGGTGCCACAGTAGCTTGCCGCAATCCACGGCACCGTAGACCCGGCTCTGAAAATCGGGGTTGGACAGCGTTTCCAGCAGGGTGCCGGACAGCGACAGATGGACGCGGGCGATGTCCTGATAGGCCCACAGGGCGCGCGGCATCCGGTCGTAGGCGAACAGGATTTCCTTGACTTCCCACTCGTTGGTTTCGAGCAGATTTTCCAGGTTGCGAGGGGGCTGGTGCATGTTCAGCACCAGGGCGTGATAAATCTCTCGCATCGCGCTTCTCCTCAAAGGGTGGCAATGATCGTTGTTATGCGACGGGCCGGACCCTTCGACGAAAGGGCCGGTCGCGGCTAAGCATACAGAGAGCCGGGGCAAGCCGCCACGCGGGCGTCACCCGGCGGTCCGGGAATCGCCGGCCGGACGCAAAACGACCGGTGGCAAGCTGTTGATGTGGATGCCCTGTTGCGGGATCGGCAGGGCGATGCCGTGCTCGCGGAACAAATCCCAGATCTCCAGCCGCACGTCGCTGGAGATGTTGCGGATGCCGTTGGACACGTCGCGAATCCAGAAGCGCAGCTCCAGCAGCAGAAAACTCTCGCCGAACTCCAGCAGCAGCGCCCGCGGCGCCGGGTCGGCCAGCACCCGCGCCGGCCGGCGGGCCCCTTCCACCATCAGCTCCAGCGCCTTGCGCACGTCGGTGTCGTAGGAAATCCGCACCTGCACCTTGAGCCGGGCCAAGTCGTTGCGATGCGACCAGTTGATGACCTGATGGGTGATCATCTCCTCGTTCGGGATCAGGTACTCGGTGCCGTCGCGGGTTTCCACCGACACGTAGCGCGCGCCCAGCGAAGCCACCCAGCCGTAGGTTTCGCCGATCTGGATCACGTCGCCGGGTTTGATCGATTTGTCCATCAGCAGCATGATGCCGCTGATCAGGTTGGAGGTGATCTTTTGCAGGCCGAAACCGAGGCCGACGCCCAGCGCGCCGCCAAACAGCGCCAGCGCGGTGAAGTCGATCCCGGCGCTGGCCAGCGACACCACCACCGCCAGCGCGATCAACCCGCCCGTCAGCAGCTTGCCGAACAGGACCCGCACCGATGGGGTCAGGCTGGGCAGATGCTCCAGCCGCCGCTCCAGAACCCGCGAGACCAGCACCGCCGCCCACAGGGCGACACCGAAGTAGAACATGCTTTTCAGCACGGTCAGCAGCGACAGCCGCATCTGCCCGAGATTGATCGCCAGCCGGTCGAGGAACGCCAGGGCGGGATCGAGCAGATCGAGAATCGCCAGCACGGCGATGCTGTAGACGGCGATCACCACCGCCCGCGCCCAGACCGGCTCGCGCAGCAATATCGAAAACAGCCGGATCGCGATCCAGGCTCCCAGCAGGTGAATGCCGATCCGAACCCAGTGGTTGGGCCAACCGAAACGCGCCGCGACCGAGCCGGTGATCGCCAGCCCGATCAGCCAGAGCAGGGGGAAGATCAGCGATGCCAGCGTCAGCAGGGCATGACGGCCGTGATCGCTGGCGGCGCTGGCCCGGATGCGTCGCGCCAGCCACGGCCGCGCGAAATCGTGAATCCACCAGGCGGTGAAACCGGTGCCGATCAGGGCCGGCATCTGCATGGCGGTGTAAACGATGTGCTCGGGAGCGAAGAAAGTCCCGCGCAGCCAGCCCCAGGCCATCCGCAGCCAGGTGAGAATGAACCCGCTATCAAAAAAGAAGGGTGGTTGCATGGTGGGTGAAGGCGAAAGAAAAAGGGTAAGCGC
>WBZM01000862.1_pt1 | contig 35489 bp, 31 predicted proteins | sample 5204271 | NCBI WGS metagenome assembly WBZM01 (sample SAMN12344346, study PRJNA552823) | activated sludge metagenome | biome: Activated sludge suspended growth; feature: Nitrification reactor; material: Wastewater; isolation source: activated sludge from nitrification reactor of wastewater... | reverse complement strand
GGTGCGCATGTGCACCGAGCTGAAGGGCAAAGCTTCATGGTTCCTGCCGTTCAACAAGGGCAATGACGGCGGCGCCGGCAACCCGCCCAACCCAGACGGGCTGAAGACCGACTACCTCTGGAAAGAGGTGCTCACACCGGCGGGCCTGACCGACATCCTGGAGAACTACGCCCAGATCGTCGAGGTGAAGCACCCGAAGACCGGCAAGAAGAAGCGCACGCAGGTCTTCCCGCGCTACCACCAGCTGGGCGTGGTGCGTCAGGCCCTGGCCGACGTGCGCGCGCACGGCGTGGGCCGGCGCTACCTGATCCAGCACTCCGCGGGCAGCGGCAAGTCGAATTCCATCGCATGGCTGTCACACCAGCTCATTGGCGTGAAGGCGGGTTCGGGAATCGGCAGCAAGGAAGTCTTTGACTCGGTCATCGTCATCACCGACCGGCGCATCCTCGACGACCAGATCCAGAAGACCATCAAGCAGTTCATGCAGGTGGGCGCGACGGTGGGCCACGCCGAGCACTCGGGCGACCTGCGGCGGTTCATCGAGCAGGGCAAGAAGATCATCGTCACCACGGTGCAGAAGTTCCCGTGGGTGCTGGACGAGATCGGCGCCGTCGGCGACAAGCACTTCGCCATCGTCATCGACGAGGCGCATTCGGGCCAGGGCGGCAAGACATCGGCCGCCATGGGCAAGGCGCTGGGGGAGGGCGCTGGCGCGGCTGGTGATGACGAGGAACGTGATGCCGAAGACGTGGTGAACGCGGCGCTGGAAGCGCGCATGGCGGCGCGCAAGATGCTGACGAACGCCAGCTACTTCGCCTTCACGGCCACGCCGAAGAACAAGACGCTGGAGATGTTCGGCGAGCCGCTGCCGCCCGATGCCGAGGGCAGAGTCAAGCACAAGCCCTTCCACCACTACAGCATGAAGCAGGCGGTGCAGGAGCGCTTCATCCTCGACGTGCTCGAGAACTTCGTGCCGGTCGACAGCTACTACAAGCTGATCAAGAAGATCGAGGACGACCCCGAGTTCGATACCAAGAAGGCGAAGAAGAAGCTGCGCCGTTACGTGGAGAGCCACGACCATGCGATCCGGCTCAAGGCTGAGATCATGGTCGACCACTTCCACGACCAGGTGCTGGCTGCCGGCAAGATCGGCGGGCAGGCGAGGGCGATGGTGGTGACCAGCGGAATCGAGCGCGCCGTGCAGTACTTCCATGCCGTGCAGGCCTACCTGCAGGAGCGCAAAAGCCCGCACCGGGCGATCGTGGCGTTCTCCGGCGAACATGAGTTGGGTGGTGTGAAGGTCAGCGAGGCGTCGCTCAACGGTTTCCCGAGCAAGGACATTGCCGACCGGATCCAGGAGGACCCGTACCGTTTCCTGATCTGTGCCGACAAGTTCCAGACCGGCTACGACGAGCCGCTGCTGCACACGATGTACGTGGACAAGGCCCTGTCCGGCGTGAAGGCGGTGCAGACGCTGTCGCGCCTGAACCGCGCACACCCGCAGAAGCATGATTGCTTCGTGCTCGACTTCCAGAACAACATCGAGACCATCACGCTGGCCTTCCAGGACTACTACCGCGCCACGCTGCTGGCCGAGGAAACCGACCCGAACAAGCTGCACGATCTGAAGGCGGCGCTGGACGGCGCGCAGGTGTACTCGCCCGACCAGGTGCAGCAGTTCTCCGCACTGTTCCTGGCCGGCGCCGACCGCGATCAGCTCGATCCGATTCTCGACGCTTGTGCGGCCGTGTATATCGGCACGCTCGACGAGGACCAGCAGGTCGACTTCAAGGGCAAGGCCAAGGCCTTCTGCCGAACCTACGACTTCCTGGCTTCGGTGATGCCGGGCACGAACGCCGAGTGGGAGAAGCTGTCGATCCTGCTGAACCTGCTGGTGTCCAAGCTGCCGGCGCCGAAGGAAGAGGACCTGGCCAAGGGCATCCTCGAGGCCATCGACATGGACAGCTACCGAGTCGAGAAGAAGGCGCTGATGAAGATCGCGCTGGCCGACACCGATGCCGAGATTGCACCGGTGCCCACCGAAGGTGGTGGGCGCAAGCCTGAGCCCGAGTTGGACAGGCTGAGCAACATCCTCAAGTCGTTCAACGAAAGCTTCGGCACGCTGTTCGAGGACACGGACCGGATCGTCAAGCGCATTCGCGAGGACATCGCGCCACGGGTCGCTGCCGACAAGGCCTTCCAGAACGCCCGGCAGAACACGCCGCACACCGCGCCGATGGCGCACGACCAGGCGCTGAGCCGGGCCATGCAGATCCTGCTGAAGGACGACACGCAGGTCTACAAGCAGTTCGTCGAGAACGAGTCGTTCCGGCGCACGGTGCGGGACATGGTCTATCAGCTGACGAGCCAGGGGCCGATGTCGCCGGGCAACTCGCCGGCCGCTTGAAGGCTTTCGACGATCAGACGACTTCCGTCGCCGGTGCCAACAAGACCCGGCGATAGCGCGCCAGCGCAGCGGCATCGGCCAGGCCCATCCACTGCGCGACCTGGTCGGCCGACGTGCCGCGTCGAAGCTGTCGCAGCGCAAAGGTGTGCCGCAGCTTGAAGCTGCCGCCTTCAGCTTCAGGCACGCCGGCCGCCGCCAGCACCGCCTTTGCCGCCGTGTATTGCGCCACCTTGCCCCACGGCCGACCGCTCCGCGCGGCCGGGAAGAGTGCAGTGCCGGTGATCTGCAGCGCGCAGCGTGTGTCCAGCCACGTGCGAAGTAGTCGGCCGGCCCACTGGGCGATGGGGGCTTCGCGTGCTGGAATGCTGCCGTGCGCGGGCAGGCGGATCTTCCAAGGCAGGCCAGCCACCTTGGCACCATCGCAGACGATGCCGTCCACCACCGCAGCGCGAATATCGCCGGGCGAAAGCCCGGCGCCGAGTTGCAGAGCAACCGCCGTCCGGTTGCGCAAGGCCTGCCAGGTGTGCGCAGGCGCGCCGGCCACAGCGGAGCCGTTCGCGGGATCCAACAACCAGGACACGAGGGCCTTGGCCTCGTGTGCGTGCAGATGGTCGGGCAGGGGAGTCTTGTCGCTGGCGTTGGCGAACCGCCACTCGGGCGTCGCCATCAGGAGATCCAGCGCCACCGAGTTCCGCGGCAGGTCGTTCACCCTGGCGCGGTGCGACAGCACTTCATCGACCAGCGTCAACAGGCGCCACGCATACCGCGCGCTCAGTTCGTCCGTGCCGCCCCGCGACAGCAGGTAGGCCTCGAGGTGCTCGGCCTTCAGAGCGTCCAAGGCGAGCGCGCGGCCGACGCACCAGGCCGACAGGGCGGCCCACATGCTGCGGTAGACCGCAACCGACGACTGCTCGCGGATGACCCCGTATTCTTCGCGCGCTGCGAGCCAGGCGTCGACGGCGTCGTCATAGGCTAGCGGGCTCGCGGAGCCCGGCTCTTCGAAGAGGTCGCGGTTGGCTGATGACATGGGAATCGGTGTGCCTGCGTGCTGCGGCTCACTGTATAGACATCCATGGCTCGTTGCCAGCCCCGGAGACCAGACCGCTCACGTCACGGAGATGAACTAACAGCGAGGCCTTGAGGTTTCGGATGCGCGGTTTCGGGCCTGTGCACACCACGTTGCTGTTAGTTCGTGCTTTCCGACGAAGGCCGGAAGTTGTGCCGGACGCGAGCTGGCTCATCGTTCCAGGAAGCCGCGGGCGGCCGTCATCACGCTGGCCACGAGGCCTCGGCGCAGGGCCTGGACTGGCGTGAGGCCGGACAGGCTCGCCTTGGGCGACCGCAGGAATTGCTCCTGGCTGCCGAAAGCCAGCGGAGACAGGAGAACTCTGATCTTCGCGATCCGACTTGCGAGCAATTGGCCGTTCTGGATCCACCGACGTCGGCGGCGCTTGCGCATGAACTGCATTGCGAACCTCGGGGGGCCGGTGGCCGGAACAACGAGCCGATCAGTGCCGCCGCAGCTGGCCGTCAGGCCCGACAACTCGCGGCTGCAGTTTCTCCAGGGCGGCGTGCATCAGGCGCTGCGCGAGCGTTTCAATGAAGGCCGCACTTTCCCATGATCTCGGGTCAACTGCGTTTCGGGATGCGTGGTCGGTGAGAGGCCAGAGGATGCTGACGTAGGCATACAACGCGTGCGCATCGAGCGAGTTCACCACAGGCCGCAGCGCGGCGACGCGCAGCCGTTCCAGCGCTGTCATTGCTGGCGCAGTCGGAGGGGGTCGGTGCGCTGCGAGACTCAGCAGGCTTGCTGCTAGTTCGGTGTCACCGCGCCTGCGCGCGTCGATGAAGGCCTGAAGCACTCCGTCCGAGACGCCGGCCAAGGCCAGACGGCGGACCTCATCCGCAATCCCGGCTACCCAATCGTCGGAGGTCATGTCGTTGATGTTTGTGCCGCCGTCGGAGAAGGGGTCGGGACAGGGGCAGGGCAGGTAAGGTCCATCTGCGGGAACTCCATTCGTCGATCAGAGCCGGCGGCAGCCGGTTCACCGACTCATCTGCCGGTAGCGATTCGGCTGGTCATCGCGCCTCGGTCAGCGGGATTCGGGCATCAGCGACGCGATCGGCAGCCATTCAGTTGCCGACCGGTTTGCCAGGCTCCGGTAGCGCTCGTCGTACTGCACCAAAACCAGGGGCGGGCGAACTTCGACGATCGTGCCGACGCTCGTCCGATCGCCCACGCGCGGGTTGCTGCGCAGCCGTTGCATGTCAGCGAGCTTCTGCGTTTCGCGTTCTTTGAGGCGTGCCGTGGCCTGCCGACTCCGCTCATCCTCACGCTGCCGGTAGGCCGCACCAAAGGCCACAGCTTGATCGCCAGTGAAGAAGGCCCGGGTCACTCGACTCAGGACCTTACCGTCCTTGACTTCAGTTTCACCCGGACGTCCAGGCGCGCTGACCATCACGGCCAACAAGCTTTGGCCTTGCTTCGCCAAACAACCGACAGCGGAGTCGGCGACGAACGAAAGGCCGCTGGCCTGCTCGGCGTTCGACTTCGCCGCCAGGCCGTCGTGGAAGGTGCCCGCTGTCGCATTGGATCGTGCGAGATGTTGGACTTGGCCGCTGGTGCCGCCTTGCGCCAAGCACCACCGCGCGAAACGCCCGTTACCGCCTTCGATGGAGTTCGGGGCATTCACCGACACAGAGACCTTCGTGGTGCCCGCGGGGTAGTCCCGAGATTCGAAGGGCTCGCCAGCGAACGTGGCTACGAAGTCCTGCCAAGCCGCGGGCTCTGCAGGGCCAAGCGCCGCGCAGCCGGCGACCAAGGCGACCGTTGGCAGGGTGAGTGGAGAGAGTGATGCCGAGCGGCTTGCTTTCATAGTCTTCAACAGGCGTCCGAACGACCAGGTCAGAACTCGCTTCGGTCGACACCGCGGGCCGCGTAGTACCTGTCTCGCTCCAAAGGACCCTCCCACCGGCCCCAGGCCTTGCGCGAGTCCCAGACGCCGGGGGGTGGCAGATCGGCCTCATCGATTCCGTCGTCTTCCGTTGCCCCAGCCAATCCCGCGGATTTCCCTAGGAAGAGGCTGGCGATGAACCCAACCGCCAGCGCTGAAAGGGCCAGCGACACGAGGAGATTCAAGACGGCGCCTAGCATGATGAGTTAAAGATAACGTGGTTTAGATTCTCCTGTGCCGCGACGCTTTTGTCGATGGCAAAACGGACAATTCAAGTTGGACGCCCGAGGGGGGCAACGACCGCCGACCCAGTTGTGGCTCAAGCGTTTGGCACGGCGGTTCGTTCCGTGAGAACGAAACTCGGCGTCGCTCAGGAAGCGTTGGCGCTGCAGGCCAAGGTGGAGAGGTCGCACCTCGGCAAGATCGAAAGAGGTGAGCACATGCCGACGCTGGTGCTCGTTCTGAAGATCGCGCGTGCCCTGCAGGTGAGCTCAGCGGACCTCATGGTCGAGACGGAGGCGCTGCTTCCAGCGGAGTACCTGGCCGAGGAATCGTCGACGTGACTTGGCGCGTGGCGGGCGTCCGCACCGCCGGCACGCCAAGCTTTGCAGGAACGCTGGTAGATCGACCCGGTAAGTCAAGCCGTTGAACGGACCCCGAATCTATGATGCCTCGTCTTCACCATCGAGCAATCCACGTAGAACAACATGCCGCGCTTCCTGCACACGGCCGACTGGCAGATTGGCCGGCGCTACTCCCATTTCGATCCTGACGACGCCGCACTGCTGGCCGAGGCGCGCACCCTCGTCGTCGAGCAAATCGCGGCACTCGCGACAGATCGCGCCGTTGACGCAGTCCTCGTCGCGGGCGACGTGTTCGACGCCCAGACGGTCGGCGACCGGGTGATCCGTCGCCTGTTCGCAGCATTGAGCGGCTTCGCCGGCCCGTGGGTCATGATCCCGGGCAACCACGATGCAGCGCTGTCGGAATCTGTCTGGACGCGGGCGCAGCGCCTGGGGGCCGTACCAGCGAACGTGCATCTGGCGCTCACTGCCGGCGTGATCTCACTCGAGCACTGCAAGGCGGCGGTGCTTTGTGCCCCGTTGACCCAGCGACACACCTACAACGACACCACCGATGCTTTTGATGGGCGACAGACACCAGACGGCTGGCTGCGGATCGGCTTGGCACATGGCAGCGTCGAGGGCATCCTGCCCAGCGAGATCGACTCGGCCAACCCGATCGCATCGAACCGTTGCCAGACAGCCAGGCTCGACTATCTCGCGCTCGGCGATTGGCACGGCCTGAAGATCGTCAACGAGCGCTGCGCGTACAGCGGTACGCCCGAGCAAGAGCGCTTCCGCGGAAACGAGCCCGGCTATTGCATCGTCGTCGACGTCGATGGCCCCGGCGCGATACCGAAGCTGGAAGCGGTGCGCGTCGGCCGCTACCAGTGGTTGGATCTCTCGCTCAGCGTCGCAGTGCCGACCGACATTGACCAGATCTGTGCGCGGCTGGCCTCGCTCGCTGGCGACGACGTTGTGCAAGTCGCCATCTCGGGCCGCACCGACCTGTCCGGCCAACGGCGCCTGACCGAAGCGCTCGGTCGTGCGGAAGCCGCGGTGCGATCGCTCCGATACGACCTTGCGGACCTCCTGCTGTTGCCGACCGAAGACGACATTGCGGCGCTTCACGCCGACGGCTACCTCGCCCAGGTGATTGCGGAGCTGCGCGACGAGCAAGCCAATGGGCGGGACGCCGAGCAGGCTCGAGTCGCCCGTGAGGCGCTGGCGATCCTGTGCGGCGCACTGGATACCGGGGTGTCATCCGTCAGCGCGGTAGGGGCAACGGCATGAGGGTCCAGCGCCTGCGCCTCAGTCAAATCCGCCGCTTTCGGGGGACGCTGGAGATTCCTGACTTGTCGCCAGGCATCAACCTTTTCTGCGGCCCGAACGAGACCGGCAAGAGCACGATCGCGCGCGCGATCCGTGCCGCGTTCTTCGAGCGCTACCGCTCGAGCGTGCTCGAGGACCTGCTGCCTAAGGGCGAGGTGCCCACGAGCTGTTCGCCGACCGTGGAAATCTCCTTCGAGTCCGGTGGCCAGCAGCACACGCTGCTGAAGACCTTCTTCGCCAAGAAGCGTTGCGCCTACACCCGCGACGGCGAAGTGCTCGACGGCGAGGAGGCGGAGGAGGCCATCTCCCGCCTGCTCGGCTTCGGCTACGCTGGCAAAGGTGCCAGCAAGCCCGAGCACTGGGGCATCCCCGGGCTACTGTGGATCGAGCAGGGAGACGGCCACCGCATTGACGAGCCGGTGGAAAGTGCCGCCGACTACCTGCGCACCGCGCTCGAATCCACCGTGGGCGCCGTGGCCAGCACCGCGGGCGACGACGTGCTTGCCACGCTTCGCGAGCAACGCGACCAACTGCTCACGCCGGGCACCGGCAGACCGCGCGGTGCCTACCAGGAGACCAGCCGTGAGCTGGCGGAGGTCCGGGATCTGGGCGCCGCGCTGGACGCCCAGATCGCGGCCTACCGAGACGACGTGGACTGCTTGACCGGCCTGCGGGCCCAGCACGACGCTGATGCGAAGGCCAGGCCCTGGGAGGTCTTCAAGGCCAAGCTCGAGGGAGCCCGACAGGAGCTTGTGGCCGCAGAGCGTCTGCAAGGCGAACACGAGCAGCAGCTTAAGAACGTCTCGGCCTCGAGCACGAACCGCGAACTGCTGGCCGAGCGCCTGCGGACGTTCTCCGACCGGCGCGCCATGCTCGCACGGCGGCAGGAGGCTCTGGTCGCTGCGAAGCAGGCACTCGAGGCCGCCCAGGCTGCAGCGGTCCAGGCCGAGCAGCGGCGCGATGCAGCCGCTCGCGTATCCGATGAAGCTCGTACGCGCGTCGCGCTCGCCGAAGCCGAAGAGAAGCGCCGCACCCTGAACGAGCGGCTGGACCAAGCGTCCTCGGAGGCGGCGCGCCTCGAAGCCGCTCTGGCCAAGGCGCTGGAGCAGGCCGAAGAGCTGGCCCGGCACAACGCGACGGTCGACGCGAACCGGCAGTCAGCAGCGGATGTCGAGGCGGCCGTGCGCGCTCGCGACACGCTGCGCGAACGCGAAATCCTGCAAAGTGCCGCGGCCACCGCGATCACCATCGCGCTGCTCCCCGAGATTGCTGCCACCCTCGACGGCAAACCGGTCGATCCGAATTCCGAACACCGAATCACGGCCACGGCACAAATCCAGATCGAGGGCGTGGGCAGCATCGGCGTGCGCCCGGGCGACAGCGACGTCGCCGACCTCGCTCGCCAGGTGGAGGAGGCAAGGGCAGCGGCCGAGCGCGCTCTGGCCAAGCTCGGCGTGGCGAGCGTCGAGGAAGCCCGCTCGCGCCAGGATCGCTTCAAGCAGGCACAGGCCGATGCCAAGGCCGCCGAGGCCATGCTCGGCCTGACCGCACCGCAGGGCGTCGACAAGCTCCGTTCGGCGCTCGCCGCGGCAACGCAAACCCGTGCCGAGACGGCCAATCAGCTGCAGGCCCTGACTGCTGCTCCCGGCGGCCAAAGCGTCGACGCGACCGAAGCGCGCGCGGCTAACGCAGCCGCTATCGAACGGTTGGAGCAGGCTTCCGACGCCCACCTTGCGGCGGCAAAGATGTTGGCCACCGCGCAAGCCGGTGAGCAGGCGGCGGCTGCCGAAGTCGGCAAATTGCGCGAGGCGGTCGACGAGGCGCAGTCCTCGGGGGTCGAGGACGACACGCAGGCCCTGCTCGCGAAGGCGCTCGCCGACCAGGAGGCCGCCAAGGCGCAGGCGGCGGAGCTCGCGAAGCGCATTGAGCAGTCGCAGCCGGATGTCCTGCGGCAGGACGTGCAGCGCCTGCAGTCGAGCATGGAGCAGTCCCTGGCGACGCACAACCAACGCGGCAACAGCATCGCCGCGCTCGAAGCCCGGCTGGAAGTGGCCGGCGCGAATGGCATCGAGGAGCAGCGCGAGGAACTGCGTGTGCGCGAGCAAGCGTTGTCACGCCGTCTCGCGGAGCTCCAACTGCGGGCCAAGGCGCTGAGCCTGCTGGTGGAGCGGCTGGAGACCAAACGGCAGGCGCTGACCGCAAAGCTGCAGGCGCCGCTGCAGGCGAGGTTGGATCACTACATGCGGCTGCTTTTCCCGGGCGCACGGCTCGGCCTTCAGGAAGACCTGACACCGGCCGTGCTTGAGCGCGGCGTCGGCACCGATGCCGTGGACTTCGGCCAACTCAGTCACGGTGCGCGAGAGCAGATCGCGCTCATCAGCCGTCTGGCCTATGCCGACCTGTTGAAGGAGGCCGGCAAGCCGACGCTGATCCTGCTCGACGACGCACTCGTCAACACCGACAGCCAGCGGCTCGATCTGATGCAGCGCGTGCTGTACGACGCAGCGCAGCGGCACCAGATGCTGCTGTTCACCTGCCACCCGGAGCGTTGGGCTGGACTTGGGGTACCGGCGCGAGAGGTCGCAGGTTTTGTCAGGCGAGACGGAGCAGCCAACTTGGAACCACACGTGGCTTGAACCGCAGCACAAGCGGCCCTGGCGAAGGTGTCCTGCCAAGTGTTCTTATCAGGACGTCATTTGGTGAACATTAATTGGACGCCCTGCCAACCTCGCCCAGGGTTGGTCGAGATACAGGCCGGGGGTGGCGCGAGAACGCGAGGGGGAAGGTGCCGACTCCGAGCAAAGCGTTCGATAGGATGGAAGTCCGGGGGCAAGGAACGCGCTGATCTACCTCGTTTTCATGACGCCCATTCTTCAAGTCGCCGTCTTCACTTTGCCCGCAGTGGTCATCTCTACTGCGGCTGGCGCACTCGCTGCATGGAGGCCACCGGGACAGCGTCTGACGAGCGCCATTCAGCACCTCGCGGCGGGCATCGTCTTTGCGGCTGCGGCGCTGGAACTGCTGCCCAAGGAGCGTGCCGGGTCGGCCCTGCCGGTCATCATCGGCTTTGCGATCGGATTGGCCTTGATGCTCGGGCTGCGAGTCGTGGCCGAACGGCTCGAGGCGAGCGACGAAGGCAGGGGCTATCCCAAGGGCTTGATCGTCGTGAGCGCCCTCGACATGGTGGTGGACGGCGTCGTGCTCGGCATCGGCTTCTCGGCAGGCGAGCAGACGGGCGTGCTGCTGGCCGTGGCGCTGACACTGGAAGTGCTGTTCCTCGCCTTGTCGGTCAGCGCAGCCATCTCGCGCGCCGGCGGCCGGCGCTTGGTTGCTCTCATGGTGCCGGCGGGACTGGCCGTAGCGATGTCCGTCGCAGCCATGCTTGCGCGTCCGTTCCTGGGCAATCTGGGCCCGTTCGCGTTCACGGTGCTGCTCGGCGGCGGCACCGTCGCCTTGCTGTATCTCGTCGTCGAGGAATTGCTCGTGGAAGCCCATGAGGTCCAGGAAACCCCCTGGGCAACGGCAGCCTTCTTTGCGGGCTTTCTGCTCTTCCTAGTGCTGGAGATGATTGTCGAGGCCTAGCGAAGGCGGCGTGGCCGTGAGCGGACGTCGTGGCGCCGACAACTTGAGCCAAGGCCGTCAGTGAGAGTGACGATGGTGCTCGTCGGGGAAGTGCGCGTGGCTGTGCTCCGTCGGTTCATGACGATGGCGGTGCGTGTGCCTCGACGGGGGTGCTTCGCCAGGCTCGTGGTGAGCATGATGGACGTCGTGTTCATGCTCGTGCTCGTGTTCTAACGCGTCGTGAGTGTGAAGGTGGGCGTGCTGTTCCCGCAGGTGTAGCCACACGCCCAGCGCCATCAATGCGCCGGCGACGATGAGCGCAGGCGACAGGCTCTCGCCGAGCAATGAGACGGCCAGCACGGCGCCGAAGAACGGTGCCACCGAGAAGTAGGCGCCGGTGCGTGCCGTTCCCAAGTGGCGCAGCGCCACGACGAACAGCGTGAGGCTGATTCCGTACGCGAAGAACCCCAGCACGGCCGCACCAGCCAGCGTGCCGATGGCTGGCAGGCGCGCGCCTAGCATCAAGGCGATGCCAAGGTTCACCGAACCGGCCACCAGCCCCTTCAGCATCGCCACCCACGTGGCATCGGCCAACGACACCTTGCGAGTGAGGTTGTTGTCCAACCCCCAGGCCAAACAAGCGCCCAGCACCGCCAGCACCGGCCACAGGGATCCGTACTGCGCCTCTCCGGGCCAACTGAGCACCACGGCGCCGGCCACGATGGCCAGCATGCCGACGGCGATACGCCGGTCGAAGTTCTCCTTGAAGGCAAACCATGCAAGCAGCGCAGTGAAGACGCCTTCGGCGTTGAGCAGCAGCGAGGCTCCCGAGGCCGGCATGGCCGATAGCCCGAACATCAGGAGCACCGGCCCGACGACACCACCTGCCAACACCGCACCGGCGAGCCAGGGCCATTCGGCTGGTTCGAGCCGCGCATCCCGAGCCGATCGCAGTGCGCGCAGGAGCGCGAGCCCGAGGCCCGAGCCCAGGTACAGCAGCCCGGCCAGCATCCACGGGCCGACGCCGCCCAACAGCGCCTTCGCCAGCGGCGTGCCGGCGCCGAACAACACTGCGGCACCTAGCGCGGCGCCTGCGCCCACCGACCGCACGGCAGCGCCGGGAATCTCAGGACTCGGCTCGCTCATGCCCGCCAGTGTCGCGCGTTCAGCGCCGCACCTTGGCAACCTCCTCCGCGACCAGTTGCGCCAAAGGGTCCGGCCCGAAGCTGGACAGACTGCGGCCGTTGACGAAGAAAGTGGGCGTGGCGCGCACTTGCAGCGCCTTGAGGTCCTCGACGTCCTGCCGCAGCAGTGCGGCCATCGCTGGATCGTCGATGTCCTGCCGGGCACGAGCCATGTCCAGCCCTGCACGCTCGGCCGCCTGGTAGGCCAGATCGACGCGCGGGCTGGCGTGGTCGGCCCAGAGCGGCTGCGCCTGCAGCACAGCCTCGAGCACCAGCAGGTAGCGGCCCTGGCGCTTTGCGGCCTCAAGCAACTTGACCACCTGATCCGAGCCTGGATGGAACGGCGCATAGCGGATCACCAGCCGAACGTCCTGCGGGTGCCGAGCCATGATCTCCTTGATGAAGGGGTAGATGGCGCGACAGGTCTCGCAGGCAGGATCGAAGAACTCTACGATCGTGACTGGTGCGTTCTGCGGCCCCAGTACGGAGGAGTGCATGCGCACGAGGCGGTCGCCCGCGGCGGCCGCCCCTTCATCAGTGGCCTGGCGCCTGTGCTGTTGATAGGCAAACAGGCCGGCCACGAAGACCACGACGAGCGTGGCCAGGATGCCGAGGACGGCAAGCTTGCGTTGGTTCATCGCGTTCTCTGCAGATAGGCGGTGAGAAGGGCAAAGATGGTCACGAAGGCGACCAGCGAAAGCCAGGGCAACTGGAGGCCGCCGAGGGCCACCTGGTCCTGCTGGCTGCACGAGGGGCCGGCGCCGCAGGGCACCCACCAGGACGGAACCCAGCCAGCCATCAGTGCCGCGTGGTAGCCGGCGATGGCCGCTCCTGCGGCGGCGAACGGTCGCGCATAGGCCGCGCCACGGCGGTCATCGGCGTATGCGGCCATGCCGAGGATGAGCGCCAGCGGGAACATCGCGATGCGCTGGTACCAGCACAGCAGGCACGGTGTGTGACCCATCACCTCACCGATGAACAGCGCAGCTAGCGTGGCAACGAAAGCCACGACCCATGCCGCTGCCAGCCAGGCCCAGCCGCGCTTCATGAACTGCGTACCACTAAGCGCCAGCGCGTCCGATGGCTGCCAAGCTCAAGCCGCCAGGGCATCACTTGATTGTGAAGCGCGCGGTTGCCGCCTTGCCGGCCACTGTCACGACGGCGACCGCCTTGGTGCCCGGGCCGACCTTGAAGGTCCCGGTGGCCTCGAGCTTGTCGCCTGTCGGCTTGAGTTCGACCTCCTGCTTTTCGGTGCCCGTCAGCAGCGTGACTTTGGCGCTGGCCTTGGACACGTCGGCCGGCTTGCCGTGGTCGCGCACGTGGAGCTGGATCGTCGTGGGCTTGGCGACCAGCTCGTAGTCCACATCCTTGACTTCGGCTACCACGCCACCGTGCAGCGGCTTGTGCTCGTGTGCTTGATCGTGCTTGTCACCAGCCGCATGGGCGACGCCGCAAGCGGCGAGGGCGAGCGTGGCGATGAGGGTGTGCAGCTTCATGATTTTCCTTTCGGGGGTGGGTTGGGGAACGGGTATCAAAGCGCCTCCGCGTCCTTGTCGTCCATCAGCCGCTCGGCATCCTTGCGGCCGAAGAGCCAGAACATCGCGGGCGTGAGGAAGGTGTCGAGCAGCGTCGAGCTGATCAGGCCGGAGAAGATGACCACGGCCACCGGGTGCAGCACTTCGGTGCCCGGACGCTCGGCCTCGAAGAGCAGCGGCGCCAGCGCAAAGGCCGTAACAAGCGCAGTCATCAGCACCGGGCTCAGCCGTTCGAGCGAGCCGCGCACGATCATCCTCGTGTCGAAGGCCTCACCCTCGAAGCGCATCAGATTGATGTAGTGGCTGACCTTCAGGATGCCGTTGCGCACCGAGATGCCGGCCAGCGTGATGAATCCCACCAGCGCCGCCACCGACAGCGGCTGGCCCGAGAGCCACAGGCCGATCACCGCGCCGACCAGGGCCAGCGGGATGTTCACCATGATCAGCGCCGACAGCGTGGTGGACTTGTAGCGGCTGTACAGCACCACAAACATCAGCACCAGCGACACGATCGACAGCAGGCCGACCAGGCGTGACGCTTCTTCCTGCGCCTGGAACTGCCCGCCCAAGGTGATGAAGTAGCCCTCGGGCAATTTGGTCTCGACGACCACCTTGCGGATGTCGGCGACGATCTCCGACAGCGCGCGGCCCGAGGCATTGGCCGACAGCACGATGCGCCGCTTGCCATCGTCGCGGCTGATCTGGTTGGGGCCGTCGCCGTCCTCGATGGAGGCCACCTTCGACAGGGGAATGCGCCCGGTGGGCGTCTCAATCAAGATCTGGTTCAGGCCCTCGATCGAGCGCGCAGATTCGGGCAGCTTGACCACCAGGGCGAAGCGCCGGCCACCCTCGACGATCTGCGTGATCTTCTCGCCCTCGACGAGGCTCTGCAGCGTGGCCAGCACCTGCGGCGCCGGCACGCCGTACTGCGCTGCGGCGGCGTAGTCGATGCGCACCTTGATCTGTGGCGCCAGCACCTGCTTCTCGATCTGAAGGTCGGCGATGCCGGGGATCGCGGCCAGGCGCTGTCGCAGCGCATCGGCCTGGCCGCGTAGCGCATCGAGGTCTTCGCCGTAGATCTTGACCGCAATCTGCGAGCGCACGCCCGAGAGCATGTGGTCGATGCGGTGGGAGATCGGCTGGCCGATCTCGATCGCCGCGGGGAGGTTCGCCAGCTTTGCCCGGATGTCGGCCTTGACCTCGTCCATCGAGCGCTTCAGTTCGGCCGTCGGGACAATGCCCACATCCAGTTCGCTGACGTGGACGCCCTCGGCGTGTTCGTCCAGTTCGGCGCGACCGCTGCGGCGCCCGACGTGTGTCACCTCTGGCACCTGGCTGACCAGCGTCTCGGCCTGGCGCGCGACTGCAGAGCTTTCCGACAGGGTGACGCCCGGATTCAAGCGCAGGCCGATCAGCAGCGTACCCTCGTTGAACGGCGGCAGGAAGGTCGTCGGGAAGAACGGCACAGCCACGGTGGCGGCGACCACCGCGACGCCGGCGGCAGCGAGCGCAGCCTTCGGCCGCTCCAGCACCGCTTGCAGGCTCCTGCTGTATCGCGCCTTGAGCCACGCGAGCACCTTCGTGTCGCCGTGGTCAATGTTCTTCATCCGCGGTAGCAGGTAAAAACTCAGCACCGGCGTGATCGTCACCGAGACCACCAGGGAGGCCAATGTGGACACGATGAACGCGATGCCCAACGGCACGAACAGCTTGCCTTCAAGCCCCGGCAGCGCGAACAGCGGGATGAAGACCAGTACGATGATCACCGTGGCGTACAGGATCGCCGAGCGCACTTCCATCGTGGCACGGCCCACGACCTCGATCGGATGAAGCCGGCTGGAAGGATGCTTGGCCCGGTCTTCCTTCAGCCTGCGCAGCACGTTCTCGACGCCCACCACCGCATCATCGACCAGACCGCCGATCGCGATGGCCAGGCCACCCAGCGTCATGGTGTTGATCGACAGGCCGAAGTAGCGGAACACCAGCGCGGTGATGAAGATGGAGACGGGAATTGCCGTCAGCGCAATCACCGTTGGCCGAAGCGTACCGAGGAAGAAGAACAGGATCGCGGCGACAAACACCGACGCACCGATCAGCTTGCCCTGCAGCGTGGTGATCGAGGCCTCGATGAAGCTGGCCTGGCGGAAGGTGACTCGCGGCGCCTCCATGCCGGCTGGCAGCGAAGCTTTCAGGCCCGCCAGCGCGTCCTCGATCGAGTTGGTGAGCGCGATCGTGTCGGCGGTCGGCTGCTTCTGGATGCCGAGGATCACCGCGGGCTTGCCCTCGAAGCCCGCATCGCCGCGCTTGATCGCCGCCGCAAATGTGACCTCGGCGATCTGGCGCAGCAGGATCGGCTGGCCCTTGTTTGCGCCGAGCGCGAGGTTCTTCAGGTCGTCCAGGCGCGAGGTTCGGCCCAGATTGCGGATCAGGTACTCACGACCATTCAGTTCCAGGAAGCCCCCCGAGGTGTTGGCGGAGAAGCCCTTCAACGCCGCTTCCAACTGGTCGTGCGTGATCCCGAGCTCGGCCATGCGCGCCGTGTTCGGCTGCACCTGGAACTGCCGCACCTCGCCGCCGATCGGGATGACCTGCGCGACACCCGAGACCGACAGCAGCCGTGGCCGAAGCACCCAGTCTGCATACTCGCGCACGGCCATCGGGCTGATCTTCTGCGGATCGACCGGGATCGCGATCTGCATGATCTCGCCCATGATCGAGCTGATCGGGCCCATGCGCGGCACGACGCCTCCTGGTAGGCCTTCCTCCATCGACGCCAACCGCTCGGCGACGAGCTGGCGCGCACGGAAAATGTCGGTGCTCCAGTTGAAAGTGACGTACAGGAACGACAAGCCGGCCGACGAGGTGGAGCGCACCGACTCCACGCCCGGCAGCCCGTTCATCGTCGTCTCGAGCGGGAAGGTGATGAGCTGTTCGACCTCTTCGGCGGCCATGCCGCCGGCCTCGGTCATGATCGTGACGGTCGGCTTGTTGAGGTCGGGGAACACGTCCACCGGCGTGCGCGACAGCGTGAACGCGCCGTAGGCCATCAGCACCACGCTGGCGATGATCACCAGCAGCCGATTGGTGAGGCTGTTGTCAAGGAGCCACTTGAACATCGCGGCTCCCGTCAGCGGACCTGGTTGATCAATGTCGCGCCTTGCGTCGCGACACGATCACCGGCCTTGAGGCCCGACGTCACCGCGACGTTCACGCCGTCCAATGGCTCGACCGTCACCGTGCGTGGCTCGAACCGTTCGGGTCCAACCTTGGCCCACACGATGGTCTGGTTGGCTGGGTTCTTCATCAGTGAAGCGACCGGCACCGCGATGCCCTTGACCTGCTCCTTGCCCTGCACGAATACGCGCACCGGCTGGCCGACGGCCAGCGCGCCGAGTGCCTTGCCTTGCGCGCGGAAGGTCAGCGGCAGCGCCTGCTCGCGCAAGCTGCGTGCAGCACCGACGAACGTCAGCGGCACTCTCTCGTTGCCGACCGCCAGCGTGGCGCGTCCGATGCCAGACGCAAGTCCCGGGTCAAAGGCGACGGCCTCGACGTGCAGGTGCACCGGGTCGACGATCTCGAAGACGAGTTCGCGGGCATCGACCACCTGACCGGCCACGACATGTGCCGATGCGATCACGCCGGGCACGGGTGCCACCAGCGCCTCGCGGGTGGCCAGGCCCGCGCCGACGGCGGCGATGCGTTCGGCCAAGCTTTGCGCCTCGCTCTCGGCCGCCTCGATGTCCTTGCGCGGCACGGTGTCGGCCAGTTCCTTCAAGCGCGCGACGCGCTTGTCGGCCAGCGACTTGCCGGCGCGCAGATCAGCCAGTTGCGCCGCCTGGTTGGAGCGCTCGATCGGCGCGGAGGAAGACACGACATAGGCCAACACCTCGCCCTTGCGCACTTGCTGCCCCGCTGTGGGCAGACCGCGGGGTCCCGGCTCGATGCGACCGGCGTTCAGCGGCTGCACCTTGCCTCCGGCGTTCGGGTCCATCACGATCTTGCCGTTCAGCTCGAAAGAGCGCGGCAGTTCGCCGGCTTCTGCAATGAGCGTGCGCACGCCCAGCTGGCGCTGAGCGGGCTTGGGCAGGAAGACACTGCCATCGGGCAGGCGCTGCGGCCCGTTGGCGCTGGGTGCCGCCGCGGCACCGCCGTGGTCATGGCCTTCGCCGGCGAAGGCGGGTCCGATCAGGACGGATGACAGCACGAGCGCAGTCAGCAGGCCGCTGCGGTGAACGGGCATGGACTTTGAGTTCATGCTGCGGCTCCAGGGTTGCGTTGGCGTGGGGCGGCGATGCGGCGGCCGATGAGCGTCACGGCGACCAAGGCTGCTAGCGCAGCTGCCCCCCAGGCGGCGTACTCCTTCCATGAATGGACACGAGCGACATCGACGGGATGTGCCTCCTCGTGCAGGTCGAGCTCACCGGCAAGCAGGTCGGTGTCCTGGCCGGCAGTGACTGTGGCGGTGATGGGCAGCACGCCAGGCGTCGGTTCGGCCGCGAGCACGACCTCGAAGGCATCCTCGTGCTTCTCGGCTTTCAGCTTGGCGCCACCGATCTCCAGCTCAATCAGGGCCTCGGTGACGGGCGAGTTGTCGGCAGAACGGTCGAGGTACAGCGTGATCTGCCTGCCGTTGAGAACGCCGACGAGTTCGAACGCCTCGGAAACGGCGGCGAAGCGCGGCAGCGCTGCGCCACGAGCCGCAGGCGCCGCATCGCCGTGGTCATGGCCCTCGCCGGCGTGGGCCAGCGAGGGTAGGAAAGGCGCCGCAGCGATGGTCATCGCGGCCAGCAAGAGGGTGGTTTTCATGGGGGGTGCTCGGTATGGGGTTGTCGTGGTGCAACGCTCACTGCGGCAGCAGGCCCAGCGCCTGGCGCCAGGCGGAAATCGCAGCGGCCAGGTCGATCCGGCTTCGGGCGGCCTGGCGCTCGGCCTCGGTCGCCTCGTTCTCGATGCGCAGCCGCGTTGGCAGATCGCTCTCACCGAGGCGGAACGACTTCTCGAAGAAGCCGCGCGTCTCGCGCGCCAACGTGGCGCGGCGCTCGGCCGCGGCCAACTGGAGGCGCGCCGCCTCGACGCGCGCTAGGGCGGCGTCGCGCTCCGACTGCAGCCGGTTGCGGTCCAGCGCGAGCTGGGCCAGCGCCTCGGCGGCATCTGCGCGCGCGGTGGCCACGCGGCTGTCGTGGCGCGGGCCGCCTCCGAATGGGATGCGTACCGCCAGCGTGACGGTCTGGCCATAGCGTTCGCCGGACGCGCCACGGTCGCGCGTGGTGGCCAGTGTCAGTTCGGGGTTCGCACGCGACTGCGTCCCCGCCAGTGCCGCGGCACGTTCGGCTGCGGTGGCACGGTCCTGTATCTCTGCCAGTGCTGGATGGATCGAAGTCTCGGGCGCGAGGGGCTCCGGTTCGGTCGCTGGCGTTGCAGCCTGCAATGCAAGAACAGCGATACCGGACAAGGCCTTGACCTGCTGTTGCGCGGCGCTGGCCGTCGCCTCGGCATGCGCATGGGCGGCTTCGGCTGCGGCGACCGCACCATCGGCCTGGTGCTGGTCAGCGCGAGCCAGTTCGCCAGCCTTTGCGCGACGCCCCACGTCTTCGGCGATGCGGCGGGCGTTGTCGAGCTGTCCGCGTGCGATGTCGGCCTCGACGCGGGCGCGCTGCCAGTTCCACCAGGCGTCACGAACCACAGCCGCCAGGCGTACCCGGGCGGCTTGGGCGCGGCTCTCGACGGCAGCGACCTCGGCGTCGGCCAGCGTGCCCGTGCTGCGGCGTTCGCCGGGCAGCCACAAGGGCACGGCGATCCCCAATTCGACCTCGCGCGCGCCATCGTTGCGCATGAGGCGATCGGTCTTGTGGCTGGCTTCGAGCGAAGGCGGTTCGGGGGTCCAGGCGTCTGCGGCCCGCCGCCGGGCTTGTGCCGCTTCGCGACGAGTCTGCAATGCAATGGCCTCGGGCTGGCGCGCCCAGGCCGCTTCGAAGAGTTCCTTCAGGCCGGGTGCGCCGGAAGGTGATGTCGGCTGCGCCGATGTGCCTGCGGCAAAGCCAGTGAGGAGAACGGCCAGCAGGGCCGGCCGCACGCGAATCGTTGTTCGTTTTCTCGGATGCATCCGATGCTCCAGTGTTGAATGGCGACACGGGAGATCGGCGGGCAGCGACAAGCCAGTCGCTGAGTCCCGATCACGCAACCGAGTACCTACTCGGCAGCGCGCTCAGGCGCGAACGGGATTCAGAGAATGAACGAACCCGCCCCGCCGATCAGGCGAGGCGTGCCCACTGCGGGCGTTCGGGCTGGGCCGCAGGGTGGGCAGCGCTCGGCGCATCGCCGGCGGAAAGTGGCGTGGCCGCGAGGCGATCGAGCGGCACAGGCGCCAGCGACAGCAGCATGCCGGCGCACTGCCCATGACAATGACCGCAGTCGACGTCGGCTGTGGAGGCGGCGCCGTCATCGGTGTCATGGACATCGGACGCATCGGCCAGCGCATGTCCGTGCGTCGCATGGTCATGGTGTCCGACGTGGTCTGCCGCCGCACCCGACTCATGGCCGCAATAGTCAGCCACCGCAGCCCAGGACATCTGGGTCGGCAGCAGAACCAGCAGCAGAATGGTGAGCCAGCGGCGCATGGGTCAGGAGTGTAGCGGCTACAGGGTTGGCAAGGCCCGCGCGGGGCCTTCTGCGGTCGTGACGGCAGTCACGGGCGGCCGGCGCGGATGCGCGAGACGTTGTCATTCATCCAGCGTCTGACCACCCGTACGAACAACCATCGCTTCGCGCCGCTGAGGTTGGCCCCGTGCTTGGCATAGAAGGCGTCGGGATCGTCGAAGGCCCCGAAGTCGTCGACGATGCCCTCCTTCTGAATGAAGGTGTCCTCGCCACGCCATTCGACGCCCGGCGCCGACAGGTCCGGCGTTGCCGCTCCGAAGCCGCAAAAGCGCCGAGTGCCGGGGAAGCGGCGCTGCAGGCTGCGCAGGTAGTCCGCGTCCAGGATGAAACCTTCGAGGCAGACCCAGCGGTTCTCGAACCACACTTCCACCCAGCTGTGGATGATCCGCCGCGGTGCCAGCGCAAAGGCCAGCCCTGTGATGGCACCGCTCTGGAGCGCCTTGTCGATGGTGAAGCCGTGGAAGCGGCAGGGCACCCCCACGGCGCGCAGCAATGCCATCAGCAGCGTGCCCTTGGTGTTGCACTGACCGTAGCCATCGGCCAGCACGCGAGTGGCCGGCAGATCGTCCGCCTCGTTGTAGCCGAAAGCGATCTCGTTGCGGACGAAGTCGTAGACCGCGCCGATCCGGTCTTGCATGGGCAGCGTGCGCCACCCACGCTCGACCACGAGCCGCTCGATGTCGGGGTGATCGAAGTCGAGCAGCGCGGTGCTGCGGAGCAGGGAAGAGGGGGCATCGGACATGGCTTGAGCGGTGCAACTCCAGGCAGGGCTTCATTTCAGACCCTGAAGTGACTACCGGGTCAAGCCCCCGCAACCGATCCGGCCGGCGCAGGTGCGCGGCCGGATCGGAGGTCAGCGGCGGTTGGCCGGATCGCGCCCGATGTAGGCGACGGTCGACTTCGCGGCGAAACCCGCCGGAGCAATCTTTGCGAGTTCGACCGCACGGCGATCCAGGCCGTTGAAGGTCCATGCGAACTGCTGGCCGGCATCGCCGCGGAAAACGACGGTTTCGCCGTAGGCGACATTCAGACGCGTGGCCTGTGCCACGTCGACGACGCGCGATGCGCCTGACACGGCGCCCGGTTGCCCGTAGATCGACTGGCCGTTCAGGAAGGTCTCGCTTGCTGCGAAGCTGACGATGGGAATGGCCGTCGCGACCAGCAGGATGGCGGTGCGAAGGCGGGATGACGAAGGCGATTGCATGAGTTCCTCCTGAAGTGGTGATCGACTGCCGCGCAGCCGCATGCCCGAGGGAGCATGGACAGGAACTCTAGGAATCGCTCCGGAACAGTTTCGGAACTTCCGGATGACAGTTCGGTCATCTGGCCTCACTTGGCCAGTTGATCAGTGCGAGCCGTGGACGTGGCGTCGCTTGGCGGTCGGCGTCGGCGCAGCTGCGGCCGTGTCCAGCCCGTTGAGGATGCCGCATTCGGCCAGCGGATGCGGCGCGGCACAGCGTGCTCGCAGGGCCTTCAGGTCCTTCTCCAGCGAGCGCAACTCGCGGATGCGATGCGCCACATGCCCTATGTGTTCATCGAGCAGCGCGTTGATCTCTCCGCAGTCCTGCGCCGGTGACTCGCGCAGCGTGATCAGGGCACGGATCTCGTCGAGCGCCATGTCCAGGTTGCGGCACTGCCGGATGAACGCCAGCCGCTCGACGTGCGCGGGCAGGTACACGCGGTAGTTGTTGTCGGCACGTGCCGGCGGCGGCAGCAGGCCCTCGCGCTCGTAGAAGCGGATCGTCTCGACGGGTGTTCCGGTGGCCTCGGCCAGCGTTCCGATCTTCATGGCAGAAGTCCTTCGGCTTCCCTGCGCGGGAGAGGGGCTTGACTCTACATCGACTCCAGGGTTTTCAATAGCGACAAGGTTGACGAGGATTCCTGCTATGAGCCACTCCCACCCCCATGCCTGCACCGCTCATCGGCATGCCCATGAGCACACGGATGGTGACGGACACCGCCACGATGCCGCGCATGACCATGCCCGGAAGGCGGACGCCGCCGCGGCCTGCGGCAGCGACGCTTGTGGCGGCAGCTGCGCGCCAGTCCCGCTTGTCGCCAAGACCGCAGCACCGGTCCGCGACCGCAGCTTCCGCATCTCGACGATGGACTGCGCTGCCGAAGAGGCCGAGATCCGGCGCGCGCTCGACGGCCTGTCCGGCATCCGCGGCCTGCGTTTCCAACTGGGCCAGCGGCTGCTGACCATCGACGCCGACGAGCTCGCCCTACCGTCCGCGCTGGCGGCCGTGCGCAAGGCCGGCTTCGATCCGCAACCCGTGGCAGAAGGCGGTTCGGTGGCGGACCATTCTGCCGACGATGGCCACGACCACGAGGCCGTGCGCGGACAGTTGCCCAAGCTCGCCGGCGCCTTGGGGCTGGCCATCGTGGCCGAACTCATCGGCTACTTCGCGCCCGAGACTCTGCCCTGGCGCGCCGCAGGCCTTGGTGTCGCCGCGGTGGCGATCTGGCTGGCCGGCTTCGACGTCTACAAGAAGGGGCTGACCGCGCTGCGGCACGGCCGCCTGAACATCAACGCGCTGATGACTGTCGCCGTGACGGGCGCTTTCGCGATTGGCCAGTGGCCGGAGGCGGCGATGGTGATGGCGCTGTACGCCATCGCCGAGGCGATCGAGGCGCGCGCGGTGGACCGTGCGCGCAACGCCATCAAGGGCCTGCTCGCGATGGCGCCAGAGGAGGCCGCAGTGCGGCAGGCCGATGGCAGCTGGGTCAACCAGCCCGTCGCGGGCATCGCCGTCGGCGCGCTGCTGCGCGTCAAGCCGGGCGAGCGCGTGCCGATGGACGGTGCAGTGCGCACCGGTCAGACCAGCATCAACCAGGCGCCGGTGACCGGCGAGAGCATCCCGGTCGACAAGGCACCCGGAGACCCGGTCTTCGCCGGCACGATCAACGAGTCAGGCACCTTCGAGTTCGAGGTGACCGCTCCGGCCTCGGATTCGACGCTCGCGCGCATCATCCACGCCGTCGAGGAGGCGCAGGCGACGCGCGCGCCGACGCAGGGGTTCGTGGACCGCTTCGCGGCGCTCTACACGCCGGCCATCTTCGTCATCGCGCTGGCCGTGGCTCTGATGGGCCCCTGGGCGCTCGGCTGGACCTGGTTGCAGGCGATCTACAAGGCACTGGTGCTGCTGGTGATCGCCTGTCCCTGCGCGCTGGTGATCTCGACGCCCGTTACCATCGTCAGCGGCCTGGCAGCCGCGGCCCGCCGTGGCATTTTGGTCAAGGGCGGCATCTACCTTGAGGAGGCCCGCAAGATCAAGGCGATCGCGCTGGACAAGACCGGCACGATCACCGAAGGCAAGCCGCGCCTGGTGGACTGGGGCGTGGTGGACCCGGCCTCCGAACCCGCGACCGCGGAGCACATTGCGTTCGTACTGGCCAGCCACTCGGACCACCCGGTCTCCAAGGCCATCGCAGCCGGCCTCAAGTCCAACAGCGTCGAGGCCATCAACTTCACGGCGCTGGCCGGGCGCGGTGTACAGGCCGAGATCGGGGGCGTGACCTACGTGTTGGGCAACCATCGCTTGATCGAGGAGCGGGGCCAGTGTTCGCCCGCGCTGGAGGAGCGCCTCAAGCAGCACGAGGATGGCGGCCGCACGGTGACGCTGCTGGCCACGCCGGAGCGCGTCATCGCGCTGTTCGCCGTGGCCGACACGATCAAGCCGTCGTCGCGAGAGGCCGTGGCCTCGCTGCGTGCGCTCGGGATCACGCCGGTCATGCTGACCGGCGACAACCAGGCCACCGCCAGCGCGGTGGCGCACGAAGCCGGCATCGACCAGGCGCGCGGCAACCTGCTGCCCGAACACAAGCTCGAGGAGATCAAGCGCCTTCAGCGAGAGATCGGTCCGACCGCGATGACGGGCGACGGCATCAACGACGCGCCCGCCCTCGCTCAGGCCGACATCGGTGTCGCGATGGGGGCGGCAGGCACGGACACGGCCATGGAAGCCGCAGACGTGGTCGTGATGAACGACGACCTGCGCCGCATCGCCGAGACGGTGCAACTCTCCCGCTCCACGCATGCGGTGCTATGGCAGAACATCTCGCTCGCGCTCGGCATCAAGGTGGTCTTCCTGGTGCTGGCCGTCTTTGGCAACGCCACGATGTGGATGGCCGTCTTCGCGGACATGGGTGCAAGCCTCCTGGTGGTGCTCAACGGATTGCGCCTGCTTGGCAAGGCCGCGAAAGCCTGAACACGTGCCGACTCGACACGAAACAAGGAAAGCGAAGATCAGATGAGTTTTCTGGAGCGCCTCTTCGGCGGACACCATCAGCGTGGCGGCCACGATGGCAACGGCCACCACCGTGACCATCGTTCATACAACCGGCACGAGACACCAGCCCAGGCGACGGGTCCGACAAGTGCGCGGGCATGCCAGGCTTGCGGCGTAGCTGCCGCGCCCGGTGCCCGCTTCTGCTCGCAATGTGGGGGCAACCTGGTTCGGTCCGTTTGCGGGGGATGCCGCGGCCAGCTTCAGGCAGGGGCGAGGTTCTGCCCACAGTGCGGAACTGCCGCTTGAACGGCCTCGGCTGCTGCAGCGTGGGTGGCCGTGCCATCAAGCCTGGCCCTCAGACGGTCGGACGGTCCCTGTAGATGTCGGTGGGTGAGGTCCGCGGCCCATCGACGTCGGGCCGTGTCCTGGTCCGCAGCCATCTGACCAAACCGTCATTTTCCGGTTCAGATTGCGTCAGCGCTCGGTATGCAGAGTCGGGGACTTTCAACTCTTCCTGAGTGGTTCATGAAGAACACCCTGCGTGCCGCGACGGGCATGATCGTGCTGACCGTTGCGGGCGCGGCTTTCGCCGCGACCCCCTGTACAGCTGACGTTGCCCGCATGAAGCGGCTTGAAGACCGATCCCTGGCGATTCCGTCGTCTGCGGACCTGGCAAAGAGCGGTCTAACCCTCACAACTGCCAAGCGGCTGGACGGGCCGGGGATGGTCGTGCCCAGCGCCGCCCCCGTTGGAGGGCTGAGCCTGGCGGACGCGAAGCGCCTGGACCGCCTCCCTGCTCCGGGCAGGGCGCGCGACATCGCCGGCAGCTGCCTCTGACGTTCAGCCCGCTGCGGCGGCCGCCGCCGGGAGGTCCAGGCCGATCGACGTGATTCCGCCGCGGGAGTCGGCCGCGACGCGTCCCCCGTGCATGCGGGCGATGGCGGCGACGATGGCCAGGCCCAGGCCGTGGTTGCGGTCCGCACCGCTGCGGGAAGTGTCCACGCGGTAGAAGCGATCGAACAAGCGGGGCAGGTGGTCTGGTGCGACCGTCGAGCCCTCGTTGACCACGCGCAGCTTCACCCAGTCCTTGACCGATTCAATCCGGACCTCCACCTCGCTGCCCGGTCGTGCGTGACGCGTGGCGTTGCCAATCAGGTTCGAGAGCGCGCGCTGCAGCAGGCGGACGTCGACAGCGCTGCGCGCGTCGCCCTCCACGCGCCAGCTCAGGCCGGCTTCCTCCATGGCCGCCTCGTGCAGTTCGGCCACCGCTGCCGCGACGCCGGCGAGGCTGGAGACGTCTTCTCGCCGCGCCTGTGCGCCCCGATCTGCCTGCGACAGGAACAGCATGTCCTGCACGATGAGCGACATGCGCTGCAGTTCCTCGAGTTGTCCTCCGAGGACATCGCGCAATTCATTCGCGTCACGCGCCTTGCGCAGGGCCACTTCGGTGCCACCGATCAGCGTTGTCAGCGGCGTGAAGAGCTCATGCGCGACATCCGCATTGAATCCTTCCAACTGCGCGTACGCACGGTGCAAGCGCCGCAGCAACTCGTTGACATGATGAATGAGCCCGGCGAGTTCTTCCGGTTGGTCCGACCCGTCAAGGCGCCTGTCCAACGTGTCTGCGGCCAGTGTCTGAACCTGCGCCGCCAGATCGCGCACCGGCCGCAGCCCGATCTGCACGAGCGTGAAGCCCCCGGCGGCAATCACGATCGACCCGGCCAATGCAGCCGCGACCAGTGTGCGGGCCAGCCGTCCCAGAACGCGGTCGTCCTCACTGGCGTCCAGAGTCAAGGTTGCCCGTACCGGGCCAGTGGCCGCGGCGACCTCGAACCGCGTGACAAGGGTCCGGCGCCCCGGCGGCACCGCCGGTCCGGCATAGAGGACCTGCTCCGATGCGTCCGCCAACACCAGCGCCAGATCCTGGCGGCCGACCAGTGCATCGTCGAGCTTGTGCTTCAGCGCGCCACTGCTTGGCACGCCAGTCTCCGCGACCAGGTGACGCACCTGCAACTGCTTCTGTCGCAACGTCTCGGCTTGGCGCTCCCCGAGGCTCAGCGAGGTTGCCGTGTAGACACCCAGGCACGTCAATGCGAGACCTGCAAGCGCCAGCAGCGCCAGCCAGCGTGCCAGGCGCCGGCCGAGCGACCCGGCGTGCATTGCTCTCATGGACCGCGGTCCTCGAGCACATAGCCCATGCCGCGGACGGTGTGCAGCAGCGGCCTGTCGAAGGGGAGATCCAGCTTGCCGCGAAGGCGCCGGATGGCAACGTCGATGACGTTGGTCCCGTGATCGAAGTTCACATCCCAGACCTGCTCCGCGATTTCGGTGCGCGAGAGCACCTCGCCTTTGCGGCGCACCAGCAGAGTCAGCAGCTGGAACTCCTTGGCCGAGAGCTCGAGCCGCTGTCCGGCGCGGACAGCGCGCCGCCGCGCGAGGTCGACTTCCAGGTCACCCAGAGACAACACGAGCGCATCGGGGGAGGGTGCTGCGCCGACGGCCCGCCGCAGGAGCACCTCGATGCGGGCCACCAGTTCCGAGAAGGCGAATGGCTTGACCAGGTAGTCGTCGGCGCCAGCCTTCAGGCCGCGCACACGGTCCTCCACGCGATGACGTGCCGTCAGCATGATGACCGGCGTCCGTTTGCTCTGGCGCAGCGCGGCGAGCAGGCCCAGGCCGTCAATGCCAGGAAGCATGGTGTCGAGCACGATGAGGTCGAAGCTGCCCTCCGAGGCCATGTGTAGACCGTCGATGCCGTTGCCGGCCACCTCGACCACGTAGCCTTCCTCCGTGAGGCCCTTGCGGAGGTAGTCGGCCAACTTGGCCTCGTCTTCCACGACCAGCAGCTTCATGGGCGCGGCTTCCGTCCGCATGGCGATGGGTCTGTCCAAACTGTCATCTGCGTGTTCAGTTCGAGTCGGGCGTCGGTTCCTACAGTGGGCTTGTGCCTTCGGGCATGCACTTGCTGATCTCCTGCACCAATCCCTGAAAGGAACACCCCATGACATCCATCCGTCTTGTCCTGCTGCCCGCCGTTGCGATCGCGATGACGCTGCCCCTGGCGGCACAGGCAAACTCGGTCTGGCACACCGCTCCCGGCGAAGCCGGTGTCACCTACCACCCTGATCATTTCAAGAGCACCAAGACGCGCGCCCAGGTGATGGCCGAGGTCGAGGCGGCGCGCAAGGACGGCTCGCTTGCCTTGCTGCAGCGCGGAGCGCCGCTGCCGATGAAGAGTGTCGAGCCGCCGAAGACGCGGCAGCAGGTCATCGACGAGATGCGCGCCGAGTCCCCCGATGCGCGCCGGGCTCGCCTCGAACTGATGACTGGCGGTTGATTCCGGACCGGCCTCTACTTTTGGCGCGGCAAGGTCTTCCTCGACACCTTGCCGCGCCGCTTCCGCTTCGCGCGCCCGCTCTTGGGTTTCTGCATTCGCCTGCCCAGTTCGGCGGAATAGCTCCGCGGTGCCGGGAGAGGCTTGCGCGGATGGCGACTGCGCCACCAGCGGTAGAGCCCGTACGCAAGAAGCGCGGCCAGCAATACGCCAAGCCATATCCAGGTGAGCTCGAGCGTGAGCTCCGGATCGGCCAGTCGAGATCTCATCGCGGACTGCGCCTACCCGTCGTGCATTGCCGTCGGCAGGACATACGGCAACGTACTCGCAAGTGTCCTCAGCCAACGTCCGCGACCAGTCGGAGATTGCGCGTGCGTTCGCGTGCGTCGTCGATCGTTCCGGGTTCCAGGCGGTACTTGCTGCCCCAAGCCCAGATCTGTCCGATGACTTCCACCACCAGGACGTCGCCGGCCTTGCCGGAAACCTCCAGGCTGGTTGTGCCCTCCGGCCATGTCGCAGTGAGAACATGCGCGCCTGGAGCCAGTCGCAACCGCGCGAAGGTCTCGGGCACCGTGTCCACGGTCTGGACGCCCGGTGTCGAGACCGGAATCACGAAGCCGGTGTCGCCCCAGCGCTTGCGGACCAGGTAAACCGTCACGCGGTCACCGACGCCGCCGAAGTCCCTTGCCTGCGCCTCGGCTTGCGCGGACGGAATGGCTCCCGGCGTGCACGTCAGCTTGGGCCGGTAGCTCTTGCCGATGCGATAGCAGTAGGTACCGTCGGCATTCGCCGGGCGCAGAGGCTTGGTCATGCACCCGGCCCCGAGGACCGCGAATCCCGCGAGCCCCAGAAGGGCCGCGCGTCGTGGGATGTTGCTCATGTCGAGTTCCTTCATGTTTCGTCGTCGCAGACCGGACCTCAGCATCGGTGCCTTGAAGATGCCGTAGTCCACTTTTCCTATCGGATCGGGTAGGCCGAAGCGACGTCGCTGACGTAGACCCAGCCGGCGAGCTGCTGGCCGGTTCTTGCGGCCGACACGATCGCGGCCACGAGCTCGTCGACGCAGTCGTCGTCGCAGTGCAGTTCGATGCGGAACTCGCGCACCACCTCCAGGCCCAGGTCCACGGAGTAGTGGCGCTCTGACTGGTCCACCGGTCGCAAGGTGCCTTGCACCTGCGTGACCGACAGGTGGTGCTGCTCGGCCGCGCCCGCATGCGCCGTCCACGCCTGCGTCGCCTTGATGGCTTCGATGACATCGGCCGCGCGGTGCTGGTGCACGAAGGCCTTGATCTCTTTCATGCGTTCTCCTGGGGCAGTTGCGATGCGGGCGTGGCCTCGGCGCGCTCGGCGGCCAGGCGCTTGGCCTCCACCCGCGATTCAGACCACTCGTAGATCAGCGGCAGCAGCAGTAGCGTCAGCGCCGTGGACGTGAACAGACCGCCGACAACGACCGTGGCGAGTGGTCGCTGCGTCTCGGCGCCGACGCCGGTGGACAGCAGCATCGGCACCAGGCCGAGGATCGCCACCGAGGCCGTCATCAGCACCGGCCGCAGCCGCAGCGCCGCGCCCTGACGCACCGCCTCGCGGATCGCCAGCCCCTGTCGTCGCAGGTCGTTGAGGAACGAGACCATCACGATGCCGTTGAGCATCGCGACGCCGAACACGGCGATGAACCCGATGGCCGACGGCACCGACAGGTACTGCCCCGTGACGAACAGCCCGACGATGCCGCCGATGATCGCGAACGGCACGTTGGCGATGATCAACGTCGCGTGCCGCACCGAGTTGAAAGCGGTGTACAGCAGGATGAAGATCAGGCCGATCGTCAGCGGCACGATCACCGCCAGACGTGCCATCGCGCGCTGCTGGTTCTCGAAGGCACCACCCCATTCCACCCAGTAGCCCGGCGGCAGCTGCACGCGCTGGGCGATCTGCGCGCCGGCTTCCTTGACGAAGCTGTCCACGTCGCGGCCCTTCACGTCCATCTGCAGCACCGCATAGCGTTGCAAGGCCTCGCGGCGGACGAACGAGTAGCCCTCGTCCATCTCGATCTTCGCCACCTGCGAGAAGGGCACCAGCGCACCCTCGCCGGTACGCAGCGGGATCGACGCGATCGCGTTCGGGTCGACGCGGTACTCGTCGGCCAGCCGCACCGCGATGTCGAAGCGCCGCGTGCCATCGATCAGGGTGCTGACCGTGGAGCCGCCGATGCCCGCCTGCACCACCTCGAGGATCTCGTCGGCGTTGATGCCGTAGCGAGACGCAGCCGCACGATCCACCTTGATGATCAGCTGCGGCTTGCCCTTGTTGGCTTCTGCCGAGAGGTCGGCGACGCCGGGGACCTTGTCGAGCACGCCCTTGATCTGGCCGGTCAGGCGATCCAGCGTTTCGAGGTCCTCGCCGTACAGCTTCAAGGCCAGCGTGGCACGCACACCGGAGATCAGTTCCTCGACGCGCATCTGGATCGGCTGGGTGGCGCCGAAGACCGCGGTGGGCACCTCCTTCTCCAGCACCTCCTGCATGTCCTTGCCCAGCTTGCCGTACGAGATCTTCTCGGCCCACTCGGACTGCGGCTTCAGGTCGAGCAGCACCTCCATGTAGTTCACGTCGGCGGTCTCGCCTTTCTCGGCACGGCCGATCGTCGCCAGCACCGAGCGCACTTGCGGGAACTGCGCCCGCAGCTTGGCGTCGACCACGTTCGACACGCGGATCGACTCGTCGAGCGAAGTCGACGGGATGCCGGTGATGCGGAACATGATCGAGCCTTCCTGCAGCTGCGGCATGAACTCCTTGCCGAGGAAGGGGAAGAGCGACAAGGCGCCGATCAGCAGCACCACGGCCGCGCCCACCACCACGCGCTTGCGCTCCAGCGCCCAGTCGAGCAGCGGCAGGTACAGCCGCTTGGTGCGGGCGACGATGAAGGTGTCCTTCTCCTCCTTGGGCTTGAGGATCAGCGCGGCGAGCACCGGCACCAGGGTCAGCGACAGCACCAGCGAGCCTGCCATCGCAAACGTGATCGTCAGCGCCATCGGCTTGAAGAGCTTGCCCTCCAGGCCGGTCAGCGAGAACAGCGGCATGAAGACGACGATGATGATCAGGATCGCGAACGCGATCGGGTTGGCCACCTCGCGCGCGGCCTCCAGGATCAGGTGCGTGTTGTTGACCGGCTTGCCGGACTCGCGGGCGTGGGCCAGAAGCCGGAAGGCGTTCTCGACCATTACCACGGCGCCGTCGACCATCATCCCGGTACCGATGGCCAGACCTGCCAGCGACATCAGGTTCGCCGACAGCCCGAACTGGTTCATCAGCAGGAAGGCGATCAGCATCGCCAGCGGCAGCGTGACGATGACGACGATCGCCGAGCGAATCTCGCCAAGGAACAGGAACAGCACGATCGCCACGAGGATGGAGCCCTCCACGAGCGCGCTCTCGGCGGTCTTCAGCGCCTTGTCGACGATGTCGGTGCGGTCGTAGATCGGCTTCAGCTCCACGCCCTTGGGCAGCGCGGCCTGAGCCGTCGCAAGCTTGGCCTTGACGCCGTCGACGACGTTCTTGGCGTTCTCATTCACGCGTGAGAGCGCCATGCCGAGCACGGTCTCCTTGCCGTCCCGGGTGACGGCGCCGAAGCGCAGTGCTGGCGCCTCCTTCACGGTCGCGACGTCGCGTACGTAGACCGGCGCGCCGTTGCGCTCGGCCAGCACGATGCCGCCGATGTCGGTGCTGGAGCCGACCAGGCCGAGGCCACGCACCAGGTACTGCTCGGCGCCGATGTTGATGGACTGGCCGCCGACCTGCTTGTTGTTCGCGGTCAGCTGCTCCATCACCTGCTTAAAGCTGAGCTTGTACTTGATGAGCTTGCGCGGATCGATCTGCACCTGGTACTGCTTCTCGTGGCCGCCCCAGGAGATGACATCGTCGACGCCAGGCGCGGTGCGCAGGATCAGCCGGACGGTCCAATCGTGCAGCGTGCGCAGGTCCATCGCCGACAGCTTGTTGTCGGCCGACTCGATCGTGTACCAGAACACCTGGCCAAGGCCCGAGCTGTTCGGCCCGAGCACCGGCTCGCCATAGCCTTGCGGCAGGCGTTCTTTTGCCTCTTGCAGCTTCTCGCCGACCAGTCGGCGGGCGAAGTAGATGTCGACGTTGTCCTTGAAGTAGACCCCGACGTAGGACAGGCCGAAGAGCGAGACCGAACGCACCTCTTCGACACCGGGCAGGCCGGCCATGGCCCCTTCGATCGGTGTGGTGAGCAGGCGCTCCACGTCCTCGGCGGCGAGGCCGGGCGACTCGGTATAGACGTTCACCTGTATCGGCGTGACGTCGGGGAAGGCGTCCACGGGCACCTCGCGGAAGGCCTGGATGCCCAGGCCCACGATCACCGCGAAGGCCACCAGAACCAGGACCTTGTAGCGCAGGGCCGCATCAACAATGGCATTGAGCATGGTTGGTTGTCCTTCTCAATGCTCGTCGCCGATCTGCGACTTCAGGACCCGCGCCTTGAGCGCATAGGTCCCCGCGCCGACCACCTGCTCGCCCGCCTTCAGGCCGGACTTCACGACGGTGCGGCCGCCGAGCTTGTCGCCGGGCTCGATCGCGCGCTGCTCGTAGCCGCCGTTCTCGAACACGAAGACGGAGGGCACGCCCTGCATCAGCACGATCGCCGCGTCGGGCACGGTCAGCACGTTGGCCGCCGGCTTGGCGGCAGCACCGCTGGAGGTGATGGTCGCTGTGGCGAACATCTCGGGCTTCAGCCGGCCGTCCTTGTTCTCGACTTCGATGCGCGCGGGGATCGTGCGCTTCTCCTTGTCGAGCATCGACGCCACGTAGGTGACGCGGCCGCTGAAGCGCTCGCCCGGATAGGCGTCGGTCGTCACCGTCGCGTCGGCACCCACGCGCACGCGCGACAGCAGCGCTTCGGTCAGGTCTGCCTCGATCCAGACCTTGGACAGGTCGGCGACCACGAAGAGCGGCTCGCTGGGGGTGGCGAGCTGCCCGAGCGCGGCCTTCCTCTCGACGATGGTGCCGGCGAACGGTGCCGTCACGGCGAACACCGACTCGATGTGGGCTCGCTGGCCATGCGCGTCGCCCTTTTGAGGCGCGACGCCGAGCAGGCGTAGCTTGTCCTCCGCCGCACGCAGCGAGACTGCGGCCTTCTCGAACTCGGACTGGGCGCGCAGGAACTCCTTCTTCGGGATGATCTCTTCGGCGTTGAGCGATTCGGATCGTTTGAAGTCGGCTTCGGCGACGCGGTACGAAGACTGGGCCTGGACCCAGGCCGAAGCCGCCTCGCCGATGGCCAGGCTGTCGAGCGACGCGAGCGCCTGGCCCGGGCGGACCCGGTCGCCCAGGTTGGCCGTGACGCCGGTGATGCGGCCTTCGACACGGGGGGCGACGCGTGCGACGCGGTCCTGGTTGGCCTGGATCGTTGCCGTGACGGTGACGCTGTCGACCACCGCCTGGGCGGCCAGTGTCTCGAGCTTGATGCCGGCGCGGCGCGCCTCTTCCTCGCTCAGCTTGATACCGTCCTTGTCGCCGTGCTCGTCTCCCTTGGCCGCAGCCTTCTCGGGGACCGCCTTGGCTTCGGCTTCGGGTTTGCCCCCGCCGCATGCACTCAGCGTGAGGGCTGCGGCGAGGATCATCGCCAGGGCCGCGGGCAGGGGGTGTCGGTTGTTGTTCATGGGTGGGTTCCTCAGGGGTTCCAGCCGGCAGCGGCTTCGAGCGCGAAACGCGCGGTCTGCAGGTCGGCCAGCGCCTCGACGAGGTCGCGGCGGGCGTCGAGCGCCTGGCGGTTGACGACGATGAGCTCGAGCAGGCCGATCTGGCCGGCGCGCTGCGACTTGATCGAGAGCTGCTGGTTGTCGGCCAGCGCCGGCAGCACCGATTCCTGCAGCCGGCGCACGCGCGCCTGCAGGCTCTGCAGCTTGGTCCACAGCGTGTAGACCTGCGCACGGGTGTCGCGCGCCGCGGCCTCGCGCTCGATGCGCACCTGGCTCAGCTCGCTGCTGGCCTGGCCGATGCCGGCGGCGTTGCGCTTGAACAGGGGCAGCGGTACCGACACCGACAGCGTCGTCAGCCGCTCGCGGGCATCGCCGGGGCCCTCGCGGCCGACGTTGAGGCCTACGGTCACGTCGGGGTAGCGGCTGGACTCTTCGAGCCGAAGCCGCGAGGTGGCGCTGTCCTGCCGCGCAGACAGCGCCCGGAGCCGGGGCTGGGCCTCGATCGAAGACAGCAACGCCTCCAGCGTGTACGAGTTGGACGCCCCGGCCGCGAGGTCGCCACTGGCCGATCTCGGCGCCGCAGGGTCGAGCTGCAGCTTGGTGGCCAGTTCCGCCTGGGCTTCGAGCAACTGCTCGCGTGACTGGGCGAGTTGGTTGCGCGCCCGCTCGGCCTCGACGGCTGCCACGTTGGCGTCGAGCTTGGTGTCCTCGCCGGCGCTGCGTCGCTTCTGGACGGCAGCGGCCGTGCCTTCGAAGAGCTTGAGCGCTTCCTCGTCGATGGCTGCGCGCTGCTGGAGCGCGAGCACGCGGTAGAAGGCTTGCGCGACCTCCGCGCGGAGTTGTCGTTGCGCGTCGTCGATCTCGGCGCGCAGTGCCGCCAGGGCAGCTTCGCTGGCTGCCAGGCGATGGCCACGCTGGCCGGCGACCTCGAAGGTCTGCGCCACCCCGGCCGACCATTCGCTGCGGCGGTCGGTGGGCGCACCGACGGCAGGCACGCTGCGGCGTGTGTTATCCAGCGTCAGCTGCGGGTTGTTGTAGAGCGCCGCCGCCGCGTCGGTGCGCGCGCCTTCGGCAGCGGAAAGCTGGGCTTGCCGAGCGCGGATGGCGGGGTTGGCTGACGCGGCCAGGCGCCAGGCCTCGTCAAGTGTGAGGGCCGGGGCGGCCTGAGTGGCGGACGTGGAACTGGCCGCGGAGGGCGCGGGGGACTGAGCTGCGGCCCACGACGGGCACGCAGCGATGAGGCTGGCCAAGGCCAGCGCGTGCAATCGCATCGAATTCTCCTGAAGGCGGTACTACCGGCGCGGAAGAATTCGGCGAGTCGTCAGACAGTGCTTAGAGTAGGGACTGAAGGAAGCTCGCCGAATCAGACGGCGAGCGACCTGTCGGGGCGTTCTGGACCCGAGCTGAAATGGGATCCGACCAGCGGTGGATCCTGGACAGAGAAGACGGCGCCCATCACGGGCGGCATCACGTCGTGCGGGGCGGGAAGCCACTGCGCAGCACTGAGGTGGCAGTACTCGCAATCGAGGTCGAGCGCCCCAGCCTTTGCCGCTTGCGCTTTCTTCGAGTCCTCAGCAGAGGAGGACTTGTGAACATGCTCGTGGTGGCCGATGTGCCAGGACGATGGTGATGGCTCATGCGCGCAATACGCCGCCGCGGCTGCCCAGGTCCACTGGACCGGCAGCAACAGCATCATGCAGATGAGCACGAGACGACGCATACTGATAGTTTATCGACAACTGCGCGAGCAACTGGAGCGATTGCAGCAAGCACTCCTAGTGTGCATTTGAAACCCTGCAGTAGGTGCAGGGTCAAGCGAATTATCCACTCAGCTCGTAAAGTCGCCGCAATTTTGGCAAGACTACACAGGGTGACGGGCAGCAAAACTGCCTTCCAGCTACGGTCGCCGCAACTTGATGTGCAGCGTTGCTGCGCTGGCCGACTTGTTCGTCCACATCCAGCAGTAGTCCTGCCGAATCTCGACGCCGAGTTTGCCGCTGCCCTCGGCCACAC
>WBZM01000861.1_pt1 | contig 35541 bp, 35 predicted proteins | sample 5204271 | NCBI WGS metagenome assembly WBZM01 (sample SAMN12344346, study PRJNA552823) | activated sludge metagenome | biome: Activated sludge suspended growth; feature: Nitrification reactor; material: Wastewater; isolation source: activated sludge from nitrification reactor of wastewater... | reverse complement strand
CGGCTGGGATGGTGCCATCGTTGAAATAAACTTGTAACTTTCTGCCATCAGAAGGGTTAGGGGCATAACTATTTCCAGAGGCACAATAATTCGTAGGAAAAGAAAAAGTACCTCGATTGGCAAAGATTTGATCTAATCCATAGGCGGCAGAATCAAGTCGAGTGCCTGAGCCATCATTGATGGTTAAAGTGAAAACCCCATCCGAGTCACTCATGTCTTTAACTTGAACTTCCTCGTACATCAGACAGTTCTCATTGCCTGGAGTTTTAATTTGCAGTTTAAATTGAACGCTATTTCCTTGAACGGGATCTCCGTTGGGATTGAGAATACGACCGTTGTAGGTGATTCCTGCGCCCGTCGCAAACACTTTCGATGAATTAAAGAAGAAGGATATGATTAAAAATAAAAAAGAGATTAACTTTAGTGTTTTCATAATGGTCTTATTATTAATAGCGTCTAAATTTTTCATATTGTTTAAACCTAAAAATAGATCGGGATATTTTGAAAGAACTAGAGACTCATATTGAGATAAAGTGTAAAAAAATATTCAAAAACCTCAAAATAAGAAAAACAAATCTAGTTGTCTCATTTCGCTTTCTCATTAGGGGACTTGCACCCGCTCATTTGGGGACGGACTCCTGTTCAATAGGAGACAGAATCCAGTCATGTCGCCCACAATACTTGACCTGCTTTATAAATTAAAGATGATAGTTTTACCGATCGGAGCTAGAGAAATCTTTGCCAATTTCAAGTGTTGAATGGCAAATGGAATTCCAATAATGGTTATTCCTAAAAGAAGAGCCCAACCCAAATGAACAAGAGCTAACCACCATCCACAAAATATGAACCAGAGAACGTTTCCAATAAAACCTAAGAAACCAGTGCCAATATCTTCGCCAGAAAGGTTCTTTCGATTTCTAACTTCAGAACCAAAGGGCCAAAGATTTAATAATCCGATATTAAAAGCGGCCCGTGCCCAAGGAATACCAATAATGGAAATCACCATAAAAAAGGAAGACAAAAACCACGAGATCGCCGTTGTCCAGCCACCGAAAAAAAGCCAAAGTAAATTCAATAATAAATTCATATTAAAATTTTTGCCTATTTGCTACCCTACCAAGGATTGATGCATTGTCAATGAATTGGCCTTCTTCGACAGCAACGTCACTTTAGATGATTTCCCGTAAAGACAAAGCTAAGACAAAGAAAAAACAAAGAAAAGACGGGGTAAATACGGAGTAATGACAGAAGGGGCAAGGGGTTAGAATTTTAACCAATCGATATTTAATATATAAAGATCCTCTGACTTTGAAGATGAATTTAGTTTCATAATTTTTTCAACAGTTTGGCTCAAAAGCTCACGAATCTTCATTCCATCTTCGATAGAAATTGTCATTGGAGAGGTAAAAACAAAATCTTTGAGGTATTCTAAAGTGTCAAATCGCTCAATAGTCTTTAATCGCCAATTGATATGATGACGGGCAACCAAATTGGAACTAGATTCAATAAACGTTCTTTTTAATCCTACCTTAAGCTTAATGTCGTCATATTCAAGTAATCCCATTGATAATAGAAAATCAATAGACTCATTGACAGTTTTCAATGACAAACCAAGACGATTAGCAATTAATTCTCGATTTTGATATTCCGGAACGTCAACCAGCAAGCGTATGGCGCTATAATACCAAAGCGAGTAAAATTTTGCCTTGTCAGAATCAGAAAGGATTTTATCCTTCGGAATTCTGTTTATCAAATCCAAAGAATGACTTTTTATTTTTCGTATTCTTGCTTCTATCAAAACTTTTAACTCCCCATTTCCAGCTTTTTCAAATTCAACTAGGTTTAGAAAGTAATCACTTTCTAATTCGCTTAAACCAAAATATTGTGCTAATTTAGCGGCCTGCTCAAGACTGAGATCTTTATTCCCTTTGAAGATTTGACTGACACTGGTCGTGTGCAAACCAATAAATTTGGCTATGCGAAGGTATTCCCCGTGTCCTCGCTTAGGTAAGTTTTTGATTCGTTCATTCACATAAATCTTATAATTAGTATAATTAAATATATTCATTTAGTAATAATTTCGGATAGTTACGAATTAACTTTACTTTTTTGCCAATATTTATGCTAAAAATTGGTAAAAGTTTATCTAGCATTGCGTCACATCATAGTTTATTTTCCACATTTTGAATTTTAGGAGCCATTTAAATGAAAAAACTGAAAAAAATTTCCGTTATGGAAATTCTAATTCTCATCTCGTTTCTATTTGGGTTTCATCCATCTGCCTTTTCAGAAGGAGGCAGCGATGCTGGTGGTGGCGGTACTTTTGTTTAGTCGACTAAAACTCATCAATTTATATTTTGGGATTTATATGTCCATAACTCTGAAATTATTGATAACGAATCTGGCGATAAGATTCAGATTACTAAAAATATAAAAAAATCCAATCCGGGAATTTGGATTGATTATCGAAAACTAAAGAGCTTTCTTTTTTTGAAAGAAAGATTAAGCAAATGGAAACCTAGGGCCAGAAAATTAATTAACTTAATCACTGAAAATGGTATAATGCTTCGCAAAGCTGGAAGTGAACATCAAGGATTTATTTTCTTATTTCTTGGAACGCCCCTCACTATAAATAGTATTCATGAAATAAGTGTTCCATGGAATTTTTCCCAGAAGAATCTAAATGTTTTTTCGGGAGCCTTTTTTGATCAAAACACAGAAAGAATTTTTTTAAATTTACCTGTTTGGAATCACGCAAACTTAAAAAGCCAGGCTGCTTGTATTTTGCATGAAAGAATGAGAAATATTCAGCTAGATTTTAATCTAACAAATGAAGAAGTTCAAAAAATTGTCTATTATATCATTGAAAAAGATCCGGAAGAAGTTTCTGAGATAGGATATGATGATAATATATTTTCGCCTTTAAATTACAGTCCGAATGAAAGTTTATTAAAATTACCAAAAAGTTTTACCAGTGAATTGGGAAAGTTATTTAGTTATAACGTGCCAGTAATTGGAAGATATTTCTACAAACAAGAAGCTGAATCTAAAGCTTACGAACTTGACAGAGGCTTTGAATGCCAACAAAAAAATCGAAAACCTGGTCAACTGTTGAATGAGAATTACCAATATTCAAATATTTGTCCTTCCTTAAATACAACGGAAAAAGAAATCAAAGCCGCCGTTGATTCAGGAGTACTAACTTACCAAAAATTAAAACCTAGAAAATTAATGAGTAATGGTAAATGGAATAATGATTTTAATAAAACAGCATTTCCTTTAATGCCTAATCCAAGTATCATTTTGGATTCGTATAGTTGTCTAAATGTTTTAGAAGAACATAAGGATCCCACTTATTTTAATTCTTATAGAGCACCATTACGTTGTCGCCAGGGAAAATTGCACGGAACTGGTCTTCTGTATTTTGAAACTCCTTTCCAAGATATTTTTGAAATTCAAATTCGAGCTGATCTAAGTGTCAGTACGGATGCTGGTTCAGAAATTGTAGTAGATGTCATGGGTAACGAAGTGAAATTGCACTATTACGATATTCCAAAGGGAATTCATAATATTGTTTTTAAATATGACTTTAATAATGAAAAAATAAGTGTGGTATTGAACGATAATGGTTTATATAAAACGAATCCCCCCCTGCGGCAAATTCCATTTGAAAATAAAGTTTTTAAAACATCTAGAATTGATTTCATGTTTGGAATTTATAATCACGCGACTATTGAATCTGTGAGGTTATTAGATTCATTTAATAAATAAGTACAATAAAGGGGAGGTAATTTAATGAAAAACTGTTTAGTGGAACCACAAAATTTAATAGCTAAATTTTGTGGACTTAATAAGTATAGGTATTTAAAGAAAAAAGAAATTTTCATTTTGCTGTTAACAATGCTCATGTCAGTTGTTTCATCTTGTGGAAAAAGTCCTGACACCAGTCAAAATGTTAATAATACGGGGGAACAAACTCAAAAACAAAAGGAAGAAAAGGCGATTTGTAGTTCGAAGAGCCCACAACAAGGTGAAGTTTTATTTAGTAAAAATATTTCCATTACAAGGGAGTTTCAAAGAACCATCAGATATCTATGTGATGGTTCGGTTAAAAGTGATGAAATGGAAACAGTAGTTTCGCCACATGGCGGAGATTTAATAATTTCACCAAAGGTTGCTCAGGAAAATAAAAGAACAAACTACAAAGGTCATTGGAAAATAATTAATCGATCTCTTTGTAGTGGTCGAACATCCTACCGATTTAATGATCCTGATATGTACGAAGCGGTCCTCTTTTTAGATATGTCACCTGGATTTTTCTCTTTTCAAGTCGCTGCCGGAGAAAATAATATCGGCTATGAATTTTATGCCTGTGGTAAAGTTGATGAGAATGGCTATTGTTTAGAAAAAGGAATTCAAGAAATGGGAACAGTCATTGTTAACGTTGATTATAAGGAAAATACCAGGCCCGGGACAAGAGAATTTCACCCTTCTGAGGATGAATGCAAACCCAAACCAGTTAACAAATAGTCATCATAGGTCCAGAAAATATTTTAAATTCAGATCCAAAATCGGCAACTCATTGCCGATTTTGATAATTAAACTGGCAACTCATTGCCGATTTTGATATCCTTTTTGGTATGTATAAAAGAGCATTGAATTTGCAAGAACTCATAAAAAAAGCTAATTATTTTTTGTTTGGTCCTCGAGCTACTGGGAAAAGTTCCTTGATTAAAGAACAATTTCGAAAATCATTGGTTTTTGACTTATTGGATGCTGATGTTTATGAGGAGTTTTTAAGACGCCCAAAAGCTTTGGGAGAAAAAATCAAATCTGATAACTCAGTTGTAATAATTGACGAAATTCAAAAATTACCAATTCTTCTAGATGAAGTACATCGTCTTATAGAGACCCGTAAAATTCGTTTTTTATTAACGGGAAGTTCTGCACGGAAGCTTAAAAGAGGTGGCGCCAACATGCTGGGGGGACGTGCTCGTGAGATTCAATTGTTTCCATTAACTTATCACGAACTAACTGACTTTGATCTCTTTAAGTATCTCAATTTTGGAGGTTTGCCTTTGATTTGGAGATCTACGGAACCAGTCGATGATCTTGAAGCTTACGGTCGCATTTATCTGTCTGAAGAAATCAAAGCTGAGGCAGCTGTTCGAAATTATGAACGCTTTGTAAGGTTTATGGAAGTCATGGCTCTTTCCAATGGACAAGAAATTAATTATCAGACTTTGTCTAGTGATTCAGGAGTTCCAGCACGAACCATTGCCGGGCATATTGAAGTCTTAAAAGACACTTTGATAGGCTTCGAGTTACTACCTTTTCAAAAAACAATGAGTAGAAAGGCAACGACAAAATCGAAATTTTATTTTTTCGATTGCGGAGTCTCAAACTATTTCGCAAGACGTTTGCCAATGCCTGTAAATAGCTCGGATTTGGGAGTTAGTTTTGAACAATTTATGATCCAAGAAATTCGAGCCTATCTATCCTATTCAAAAATTCGCAAAAATATCTATTTTTGGAGATCTAAAGAAAATGAAGTCGATCTAATCATAGAAAACGAATTAGCACTTGAGTTTAAATTAAGTACAACTTTCAAGCCTGAACACGCAAAAGGTCTTTTAGCTTTGAAAGAAGAGGGTCTTATTAAAAAGTATATCGTACTTGGTAGATTTTCCACCGGAGGAATCTATAAAAATATAGAATATACAAATTATGAAATCTTTCTAAAGCAGCTTTGGAAAGGGAAATGGCTAAATAATTGACTATTCGAATCAGGTTAAGAAAATTATTTCGAGGAGCCTATTAAAGATTTAATTCGCGATAGCTCCAGCAGGTTCTTGACAGTGCTGGTCTGTAAAAGTAGGTCCAAAGTGGCCCCAAATAAATAAAATCGAATTGGAATGGAGTTTGCTTACATTGGCTCACTAGAGAATTATTAATAACTGGGGACTAAAATAACCATACCAAAAAGGGGAAACTATGAAAAAAAATAACTTTTTTTCAAAACAGATTTTATCATTAGCAATGGCTACTGGTTTAATTCTAGTGGGAATTGTGACAACAACAAAAGCTCAGCAAGTTGATAGATTTGATCGGGGCGGTAATCAAGGTGATCGGTTTGATCGACGTCATGGAGGTCACTATAGGCCGGGGCCAAAATTTCCACCGCGTCCTATTCATCCCATTCCTGTTCCCACGCCTGTTCCCGTTTATCCACATCCTATTCCACAACCTCCCCACTATGATCCTGGATATATTTTTGCGAGATCAGTTTTTATAAATCGCTGGGTTCAGTATGAATCTCTTAATTTGGCAGCGATGCTCAATTTAGGCTATGACTTAAGTCGATACAGAATCAGAAGCGTCTTTGTTAAAGTTGGCTCTACAAACAGGGCTTCCATTGATTTATTGCTGAATGGGAGGGTAGTTGATTCAAAGCAGACTTACGGAGAAAATGTGTCTCTTTATTCAAGATTCAATAATGGAAATTATAATGATTTTTCTACTTTAAGATTAGGAATTACTGGAGCTGTATTTATCCAATCAGTCACCGTTGAATTTGAGAGAAATTACTAAGCATCAAAATATCGAATTTAAAAAGAATTAGAGAGTGTTAGAAATGACTTTTCAAACACTCTCTAAGAATTATTTTGTTCTTTTCTTTGCCAGCACAAAGAGCTCACGACCTTGCCTGCGAGGTATTGATTTTCTCCAGCGCCCCCAAAATAAAAATTGAAAGTCTTTCTTCAGGAGTTCCCGAATTTCCCATTCCGAAGAACCAAACGGGGGACCTTGTCGTTTATGCATGCAAAAAAAAGTTGCCATCAATTGACCCTGATCATGAAGACACTGATTCCAAACTTTGACTAGTTCTTTTCGCCTCATTGGGTTAATTGCACAAAAGCAAGTGTATTCGAAAATCAAATCAAATTGACCATGAAATGAATCTGGCAAATTAAACAGATCAGCCTCTAGCCATTTAAGATTATCTAAATGACCATAAAGTTTTTTAGATCTTTCAATGGCGTGGATAGAAACATCAACTGCAGTTACCAAGTGGCCATGGCTTGCAAAAAAAGCAGCATCATGACTATCGCCACACCCGAGAACTAAAATTTTTGATTTGGGTAGTTTCAGTCGGGGTAACATATCCTTTAAGGTTTCAGCAGGTGATTCTAGATTCCATCCTGGGGTTTCATTTTCATAAATATGATTCCACCATTTTGCGCTATCAATAATTGATGGATCTAACCAAAAGGAATGGAATTTTTCTGTTTTTCCATGCCATCTAAAATCTTCGTCAGAAAAATCTTCTAGCATTTCAAAAAATTGTTCCTGTGCTTTTCTGGAAAAGGTAAAAGGGATACCATTTTCAAGCTCTCCATGGAGTCTGTCCAAGTGATCGACAAAAAGGTTTTGAACAGACGCGAGCTTACAATATTCATAATGAAAATTAAGTTTTACTAGGTTATTGATATTTTTTTCAGGTAGAGCCATTCTTTCTATTGACTGAACTATCAAAGGTGAATCAAAAGCTTCTATAATCACGGGCTGATCATGGTACCAAGACCCAAATGAATTATTATGAAGTAGAGACAAATTTGCTAAAACACCACAACCAACTTCCAAATTGGTAATTTTTTTTTCACCATCAATTAAAAAGCCCTCTTCATCCGTGGATAAAAACAGACTTGGAATTTCCTGCGGACTCATTTATTTCTGTTCATGAGGAAGCTCTGTTTTTATCCGTTCAGTATTTTCAATTTTTGGACTTTCAGGTGGCGGGATTTGTTGTTTGGTTGTCGAAAGATTTTCATCTGGAGATTGATTGTCGGTGGTAATCAGTGACCCCTCAGAAAATGAAATGTTATCACCTTTAGTTAATAGTGATTGAATGACCCATTTATCTACCGTGGGGTTGTCAGAGATATCTCTAAATAGTATCGCCTCGCCCTCGATAACTCTCTCCACCATTTCAGTCCCTGAAGGCTCGTTAAAACGATAGGTGAAAGTGGATTTAATTTTATGGTCTCCGGCATTTTGAGTCCAAATTTTAATAATATCAATATCTTTGGAATTGGGTTTTTTACTAAGGATGGTATTTTCAATTAACTCCATCATTTTATTTTGAATGCCAGAGTGCGTCTCGAAATCAAGTGGGGTGGTACTATGAACTAGATGCCATGACCAGACAAGTAAAATGACAAAGACTATTAAACTCAAAATTTTCATCATAGAATATTTCCTCTAATTTGTGATATGAAGTATATCTTTGTAACAAGCTTTTGGCAAAAGTTATAATTGGGGGGAATATGTATTCAGAGTGGATGTCTTCGCTAGTAAATAAAAGTTTGAATAAAAAGAATGAATTTGAAAAGAAAGTGCTAGGAAATTGGAATCAAGCCCAGGTTCTTATGGAAGAAAAACTTTGGCATCATCTGAAAGTATTTTTCGAAGTGAAAGGATTGAGGCCACATATTGTAGATTTTATGACCTATGTTGAAAAATGGTCTCCTCAAATGACCAGAGAAGCGTTGAGTTATTTTTTGGATTTTTTTAGGTCGTCAACTCTTGGAATGGGATTAAGAGTGGCTAAAATTAATAATACTCAAATTGAAATGATTTTGCCAGATAGATCAAGAAATTTAGATGAAGAAGGTTACTTTCTGGAATCAGCTTTGATGACGGCAGGAATTGAAAGTTTTAAACTGCTTTGGCTCAGACACGCTCCCATTGGGAACTTTCAATTTAAAATACAAAAAATTCATTTTGAAAAAGTGTCTTCTGTTTTGAACGAGAAGAAATTTAAGAGCTACAGGGCTAGATTTGAGATTCAATCGGAACAAAGAGAAATGGTATTAGCTCAATTAAGGGCCGATCAAAAAGCATTGGTGGAACATAAAATCTTATATTTCGATGAAAAAGAAGCCCTTGCCGCAGAGATGACCTTGAATTCTTGGATTTCCATTGTTCCCGTATTAGAATCAACAGCCTTTACGAAGCAACAGTAAGGAAAGGCAAGAATAGAGAAATTTATGGAAGGAAGTTTATGGCGGTACTAGAAACGGAAATTGAATGTGACTCAGAAGATTTTATAAAAAACAAGCGGTACATGCTCGGCTTAATAGAAAACTTGAAAAAACAAGTTGAAAAAATAAAACTAGGTGGAGGCATAGAAGCTCAGGAAAAACAAAAAGCTCGAGGTAAGTTCACCGTAAGGGAACGAATTCAAAATCTATTGGATCCTGGTACCAGCTTTCTTGAGTTTTCAACGCTTGCTGCCTGGGATGTCTATGATAACGAAGCGCCTTGTGCAGGAATTATAACTGGGATTGGTGTCATCCACGGTATTGAAGTCATGATAGTTGCTAATGATGTCACCGTAAAAGGTGGGACTTATTTTCCGCTCACCGTAAAGAAACATTTGCGGGCTCAAGAAATCGCGCAAGAAAATGGTTTGCCTTGTATTTATTTAGTAGACAGTGGAGGAGCTTTTTTGCCACTTCAGTCCGAAGTTTTTCCTGATCGAGAACATTTTGGTCGTATTTTTTATAATCAAGCTAGAATGTCAGCCGAAGGAATTTCCCAAATTTCCGTTGTTTTGGGTTCTTGCACTGCTGGTGGAGCCTATGTTCCATCGATGAGTGATGAAAATGTGATCGTTAATGAAAATGGAACTATATTTTTAGGCGGTCCGCCGCTGGTTAAGGCAGCCACAGGGGAAGAAGTCTCAGCGCAGGATTTGGGAGGAGCCCATGTTCATTGCGAAATCAGTGGAGTGACAGATCATTTCGCAGAAAACGAATCCCATGCCCTTGAAGTAACTCGTGAGATCGTAAAACATTTGAATAAACAGCGTGTGATTCATTTAAAAACGGAAACTCCAGAAGAGCCTGCCTATCCTATTGAGGATATCTATGGAGTAATTCCTGAGGACTCTAAAAAATCATTTGACGTCCGAGAAATTATTTCTCGGGTAGTGGATGCCAGTGATTTTCATGAATTCAAACCACTCTATGGTAAAACTTTAGTGACTGGCTGGGGACACATTTGGGGATATCCCGTAGGCATTATTGCAAACAATGGAGTTCTATTTAGTGAAAGCGCTTTAAAGGCAGCTCATTTTATTGAACTATGTGAACAACGACAAGTTCCTTTAGTGTTTCTTCAAAATATCACGGGTTTTATGGTAGGAAAAAAATACGAAAATGAAGGGATTGCAAAGCATGGAGCTAAAATGGTTATGGCTGTTAGCAATGCCTCTGTTCCTAAATTTACTATTGTTATTGGCGGTTCTTATGGTGCTGGAAATTATGGAATGTGTGGAAGAGCTTTTCAGCCACGACAACTTTGGATGTGGCCCAACGCTAAAATTTCGGTGATGGGTGGAGAGCAAGCCGCGAATGTATTACTGACCGTGAAAAAAGATCAGTTAGCCATTAAAAAACAGCAGATGACTTTCGAAGAAGAAGAAAGGTTTAAAAAACCAATTCTAGATAAATATAGCGAAGAAAGCTCTGCGTATTATTCCAGTGCGAGGATTTGGGATGATGGCGTGATCGATCCAAAGGAAACAAGAAGAGTCCTTGCACTTGGAATTGCTGCGAGTTTAAATAAAAAATGGGGTGAGTCCAGGCAAGGTGTTTTTAGAATGTGATATTCATTCTTATAAAATCATGTGCCAGAATAGCTCTGAAGATAAAGGATTGAAAATATGATGAAACCTCAGTTGAAAACCCTGACTCTGACGGAATTAGATCAGGTGATGCAGATTAAATTAAATCGGCCAGAAGTGCGAAACGCCTTCAACGCAGAAATGATTCAAGAGTTGAGTTCAATATTTAAAGACTTACAACAAAGATCAGATATTAAGGTGATTACTTTAGTCGGTGAAGGGAAAGTTTTTTGTGCAGGGGCTGATTTAAATTGGATGCGTTCCATGGTGAATTATAATTTTGAGGAAAATATTCAGGATGCAAAGGAATTATATCAATTATTTGAAGCCCAGAGTCAGCTGGATATTCCACTCGTAGGTCTCGTTCATGGTGCTGTTTATGGAGGAGCCTTGGGACTTATTGCTAACTGCGATTACGTGATTGCCGAGAAGGGTACTAATTTTTGTTTTAGCGAAGTGAAATTGGGAATTTCTCCTGCCGTTATTTCCAGTTTCGTTTTAAAGAAAGCTAACTCTCGAGTTCATCATTATATGCTTTCAGCCTCTGTATTTGATGAACTTCAAGCCAAGGAGTTATTTTTAGTCAACGAGATTTGTTCTGCAGGTAGTGGTCATTCGTTGATTCAAACCCATCTGCATCAGTACAAAGAATGCAGCCCTCAGGCGGTTAGAAGAACAAAAAAACTTTTAAGAGAGTTGAGCGCTTTAGGTACAACCAGCCCTGCAACATTAACAACAAAACTCATTGCTGAGCTCAGGGTATCTCCTGAAGGGCAAGAAGGAATTAAAAGCTTTTTAGAAAAATCATCGCCGAGTTGGAAAAAAACTAAGCCAGGGGCGAAAGGATAATAATTTGTGAATCATAATATAAATTTGGAAAATAAGAAAATCAAACGAATTGCCATTGCCAATCGTGGAGAAGTCGCTGTCAGAATTATAAAAGCTTGTGAAGAACTTGATATAGAAACAGTTTTATTGCATTCAGATGTAGATACACATTCACGAGCCTATAGAATGGCCACAAAATCAATTTGCATTGGGCCGGCCTCAACAGCGGAAAGTTATTTGAGCATTGAAGCCAACATTCAGGGGGCCTTAGCAGGAAAAGCCGATGCCCTCCATCCAGGTTTTGGTTTTTTATCTGAGAATCCTGATTTTGCAGAGGCTTGTATTAAAGCGGGTCTCGTTTTTATCGGACCGTCTCCAGAATCAATTCGTAGCCTAGGTGATAAAGTCAATTGCAAAGCTCTGGCTAAAAAGCTTGGGATTCCTTTAGTTCCTGGATATCAAGGCGATAATCAAGAGGTTTCTTTTCTGGCTCAAGAGGTTGATCGAATTGGCTATCCCGTTATTGTCAAAGCTGCTGCTGGCGGTGGTGGACGTGGAATGAAGCTGATTCAATCAGCTAGTGAAGCAAAGGAACAAATTGAATCGGCACAAAGAGAGGCACTTACGGCCTTTGGCTCGTCAAAAGTTTTTTTGGAAAAATATTTAGATAAAGCCAAGCATATTGAGTTCCAAATTTTTGGCGATTCCATTGGGCAAGTAACGCATCTGATGGACAGGGAGTGTTCAGTACAACGACGTCATCAAAAAATAATTGAAGAAGCCTTATCTCCCTCCATTTCCAGTGAACTCAGAATCAAGATGGGTGAGTGTGCCGTGAGCATTGCAAAAAATGTAAACTATAAAGGAGCAGGGACTGTTGAGTTTTTATATCAAGATGGGGAGTTTTACTTGCTAGAAGTAAATACCCGCCTACAAGTAGAACACCCGGTAACTGAGCAAGTGATGGGCATTGATCTTGTTAAAGCTCAGATTTTAACAGCACAAAATGATTTTATCTTAACCAAAGATAGATATAAAACGGCTCAAGGGCATAGTATAGAGTGCAGAGTTTATGCCGAGAATTCTTATTTAGGAGGCCTTCCAAGTACAGGATTATTAGGAACTGTGTATTTTCCAGAGGGACCTGGAAGAAGGTATGAGTATGGTTTTGAAAAAGGTGATACGATTACTTCGTACTATGATCCAATGATAGCTAAGATTATTGTTTGGGACGAAAATAGAAATCGTGCTATTAAAAAAATGTGCAAGGTTCTTAAAGAAACGGTGATTTTTGGGGTCCACACAAATATTCCTTATTTATTAGCTATTTTAGCCCATCCCGAATTCATCAAGGGGACAATGACCACTCGATTTATTGAGACCTATTTTAAAGATCCCATTATCCCAGAAAGATTATCACCGATTGATGAAAAAAACATTTCTCATATAAAAAAGTATTTCGCTGGTCAGAAAAAAATCAAGAAAACTCAATCAAACCCATGGAGTTTCGATTGGAGAATGTGGTCATGAAAAATGGAAATTTGGTCATAAAAAATTTTGAATTTAATGACAATGGAGAAACTTCAATAGCTAGTGCAGAGGTTATTAAAAATACTCTTTGGGTTCACGTATCAGGACAAATTCAGGCTTTCGAATTAGATAGTCATAGAGTTTCTAAGAGAAAGACCAAAGTTTCTGCATCAAATCCAAATTTTGTGTTATCTCCAATGCCTGGAAAAATAACCAAAATTTTTGTAACCGTTGGACAAATGGTGAAGCCCGGGGATTCATTGATTGTGATGGAAGCCATGAAGATGGAGTACACTTTAAAATCAAGTCTTAATGGAAAAGTTAAGAATGTTAACTGTAAAATTAATGATCAAGTGGTCCTGGCTAAATTATTGGTCGAACTCGAAAAAGGATAATTTAGATATGTCAGAAAAAAAAATAAAAGTAGTTGAAGTCGGTCTTCGAGATGGGTTGCAAAATGAATCCAAAATTTTGACTGTAGATCAAAAAGTGGAGCTTGGAAAAAAACTTTTAGATTCTGGCATGAGGTTTATGGAGGCTGGAGCCTTTGTTCGCACTGATAAAGTTCCACAAATGGAGGGAAGTGAACAGGTTTTTGCGAAACTAAGTGAATACTCTCCAAAAAGTAATTTATCAGTATTAGTGCCAAATGAAATAGGGATGCAAAAAGCCATTGAAAATGATGTTAAGGAAGTTGCTGTTTTTGCCGGTTGTTCAGAATCTTTTTCTCAAAAAAACATTAATTGTTCCATTGAGGAAAGTTTTTTTAGATTTGAAAAGGTTTTTTCATTAGCAAAAAAAAATAAAATTAAAGTACGAGGGTATTTAAGCGTCTGTTTTGGTTGTCCCTTTGAAGGTGAAATCAAAGAAGCTGTTGTGGTGAGGTTAACAAAAAAACTATACGAAATGGGAGCTTATGAAATCTCTATAGGGGATACCATAGGTAAAGCGCATGTGGGCCAAGTCAGATCACTATTCTCAAAATTAAAGAAATCGATACCTGTTGAAAAATTAGCGGGGCATTTTCATGATACCCGCGGGCAAGCTTTGGCCAACATTCTAGAATCCTATAATCAGGGAATAAGGGTTTTTGATTCTAGCATTGGTGGATTGGGAGGCTGTCCATATGCTCCCGCGGCTACTGGAAATGTAGCGACAGAAGATGTTTTGTATATGTTCCAAAAAACAGGAGTGAGCACTAACATTGATTTAAAAAAAATACTTCAAGTCCACACCTGGTTGACTCAGGAAATGGGAAAACCTTTGCCATCAAAATTGGGCCAAGTTGGAATGTGACTGGTTCTAAAAAATTAAAGAAAACATAAATTTTCAGAAATTGAGCTGTTTTATTTTTGGACATTAAGGAAAAAAATATCCTCTTTGAGAGTATTTTCATAAAGAAAGAAACGATTTTCTTAATTTTAAATAAATTTGCTTTGAGTCTTTCTAAGTCTGTACTAGGTTCCACGGATTAAAGATTCTTGGGGGGAATTCGTATGAGGATATTGATTTTAAGGTCCATTAGATGTGGATTCTGCGTCTTGAGTGTGCTTTTTTTCTTAAGTTCTTGTCAAAAGCCTAATAAAAATAAAAATCATTTCTCTAGTGAAATTGATGAAACCCTTATCTTAAAGGTGACAAAAGATAATTTTATTAATGGAAAAACCTTTTGCCAACTTTACGTGAATACCAATGAAAGACTCAGCCGTGAGAATGGAGTTTGGATTGATGTTCCTAAAACTTATGACAAACAAAAAAACAATAATGATAAAATGCAGATTTATGCGTATACTCGTAAACCCTTTGATCCTAAATTGCCCTCCTTTGTGTTTGTTGATGGGGGTCCAGGTCAAAATACCCATCAATTTGAGGACATTCTTTCTGACGGGTACAACCAGATTAATTTTGATCAACGAGGAGTTGGTTGCTCCACGCCAAATACCTGGGAAGAATATTCCGATCAGAATTTATACTCATCGAAGAATACTGTTTACGACATGGAGGAAATACGAAAGCATTTTGGAATTGAAAAATGGTCTGTTTATGGGCTCAGCTATGGAACGATACCAGCAACTATGTATTCTTCTTTTTTTAAGGGTAACACCAAGGTATTAGTCCTTGAGGGAGTCGTAGGGTCCGTTGAGAATCTTTCTAGATTTAGTTATTTTTCAGACAAATGGAATTTGGTAATTAAATCATTTAATGAAAAACAAAAAAATAGCTTTGATCAATTAATTTTAAACGATAAAGAAAAAAAATTTGAAATCATCATGCAACAATTTATGATCGCCGGATATCGAGATGCGGGGTTTAAATCTTTAAAAGAAAATCTTCTAGATAAGCTTTTCCCTCCTGATGGTGGATTTAATGAAGATGTATTTAAAGAACTGAAGAGAAGTTATACTTTAGGTCGAACTCGGTTTGAGAAACCTCAACAGCCTGGGGCTGTGGATGACAACATTTTATCAATTTTTTATTGTAAGGAATTAAAGGCCTTTGAGAAGGATAAGTTTACCTTAGACTATGATCCAGAAAAAGGATTTATCGAACGACCGACAACTTTAAAAAAATATTGGCGAGATGAATGTTACAAACATGATATCAAGGAAGAAAATCAGGATAGTTATGAGGAAGCTAAATATCCTGTTTTAGTACCTATTTATTATTTACAAGGCTCCCATGATGCTGCAACTGTTGCAACTGGGGCTTTAAATCATTGGAAAGTGGTTCCAAAAAAATCAGTTTTTTTTATGTTTTCCCTTAAGGGTGGGCACAATCCGGGGCTATCTAAAATCAATTCACTAAACGAAGAAATTAAATTGGCACATAGGAATTTATATATAAAGGCGTTAAATGGTGAAAAAATAGATAGTGAATTTATTAAAAATATAAATTCAATTATTTCAAAAAATGAAACAAATGAAAATTTAAAAAAAGTCACCTGGGAGCTTTTTTTAAAGAGACCAAAGGACTTTTCTTCTATTGAAGGCGAGCTAGAAGGGATTAAGAGGATTCAATATTAGAGATTGACTACTACCTTGATAAATATACATTGAGACTATGAAAGCCTATTGGAAGACTATTCTTAAAAGGCTTGAAACCATAGAGCTTTTTTGAAGGCCTTTCAAACAAGCTCACAGTGATTTACAAGGGGTTAATATGATTTTAAGAATATTAATGATAGTGTGTTTTTTCTTTGTGGCCAACCTGCTAAATTTGAATCTCGTTTTCGCAGAAGGCGTCGGCGAAAACCTAGGTAAAAAAGTAGATACAAAAGTGAATGATATAAAGGATTATTCGGCAGAAAAAAAAGAAAAAATTGAAAAAGAATTTCAATCAAATCTAGATAAATTAGATAAAGAAATTAAATCGCTTAAGGACAAAGTCAATAAGACACAAAAAAAAGCAACTACCGAGGTTCAAAAGCAATGGAATGATCAAATTGATACTTTGGAAAAAAGAAAGTCTGAAATTGCAGCAGACATCGCTAGTCTTAAGTTAAGCACTGGAAATGCATGGGAAGATATTAAGTCTGGAATTCAAACGGCGGTCAGTGATTTAAAAACTTCATTTAAAAAAGCAAAATCTCAGTTTAACAATGAAAATGATAATGCACATGAAAACCGCAAAGAAAAATAAGAAAGCAATACTCGTTCAATGTATTGATGAGTTTGAACAAAAGACCCAAATAGAACTTAAATTAATCATTGAGCGCCAATCGAGAAGCTACTGGGACTATGTTTTAGCATGCTGTTTGATGAGTAATTTTTTATTGTTAGCCATAGCTCACTTTAGTCAAGTTGAGGAAAATTTCGTTTTAATTTATTTTGAATTAATTTTTCTAAACTTGGTATTATTCATTATTTTGCATTTCTTTATGGGGGTGCAGTTTTTATTAAGCAGAGAGAAAAAAAACTTTAATGTAATGGAGAGAGCCTTATTTCATTTTTCTCAGCAAAAAATCTACATGACAGAGTTAAGATCTGGATTGTTGATGTATTATTCTCGTTTGGAAAAAAGAGGAATTATTTTAACGGATGAAGGTGTATTAAAAAAGATCTCTGCCGCTGAAATATTAAAATTTGAAAATGAATTAAATCAGGCGATGAATAAAAAAGATTTTGCTGACGAATTAGGCGCTTTTATAAGAGGATTTGGTGTTTTTTGTCATCAAAAATGGCCAGATGAAACTTTCAAAAATGAACTATCAAATGATGTATTAGGACTCTAAATGGCTAAAATTATTTTATTGGTTACATTAGTATTTGGAATATTTGTATTTGATGCAGAATCTCGGGTTGGCGGTGGTGATTCCTATGGCGGAGGCCGGCGATCCGGAGGGGGCAGTAGGGGAGGATGGAGTTCTGGTAGCAGCTCTGGATATTACAGCAATAATGATTCTGGAATTATTTTTGAGCTTATTTATTGGATCATTAGAATAGGAATTCGTTATCCTTTGTTTGGAATTCCATTTTTGATTTTCTTGGCTTTTATTTTATATTCGTCCTACCGTAAGTCTCATTCCTATGATGATTACTATTCAAAATATGAATCTGATAACTCGAAGAAGGAATTCAATCAGACTCGTGATTTTGTAATTTCCTTAACTGCTATAGACCCTCTTTTTTCTTATCCTTTGTTTAAAGACTTTATTTTTTCTTTGTATTCACATTTTCATGAAAGCCGTGGGCAAAAAAAACTAGATTTATTATCACAGTATTTTTCAGAGACAATTATTAATAAATACAATAGGCATGAGACTCTTCTTCAGGTGGATGGAGTTGTTGTAGGTAATTGTCAAATTTTAAGTATGAATAAAACAATAGAGCATATTGAATTGAGGGTTTATTTTACAGCTAACTATACGGAACTTTATCAGGACGGAAAATCTCAAAGATTCATTTTGAAAGAAACTTGGAATTTACGTAGAGGCCTTCAAGTTAAATCTAAACCTCCAGAAATGATAACTTCTTTAGCCTGTCCAAATTGTGGCGCTTCAATATCTGAAACGGTGTCTGGAAAGTGTTTTTCATGCGGTCAGTCTAACAAAAATGGAAAATTTGATTGGTTTATTTTTGATATGTGCAGTAATAAAGAATTTTATTCACCTGCCACAAATTCTTCTTCTTTGCTTTCTTCTGCCATTATTGAAGAAGGGACGAGCCTACCAACAATAAAGGATCCTTTTATTGATAAACAAGTGGCTACCGTTTTTAAAGATAGAAGTGAACTTGAATACACACACAAAAGGTTTAAAGATATTTTCTTTAATTTACAAAAATCATGGTCAGATCAAAAATGGGAACTGGCAAGGCCCTTCGAATCGGATGCACTTTTTAATTCACAACTATACTGGATTGAAGACTTTAGAAGAAAAAAAGAAAAGAATAATATAGAAAAAATCGAGGTAGAAAAAATAGTCCCCGTCTGTATACACAGTGATAATTATTACCTCTCTTTTACGGTACGAATATTTGCAAACATGATAGATTACACAGTAAATCAATCTGGTAAGGTGATCAGGGGAAGTTCATCAAAAAAAGTTTCTTTCACCGAATATTGGACTTTCATAAAAGGAATAGGTAGCAATCACAAGAATGCAAAAATTAAGAATGTGAATAACTGTCCATCTTGTGGAGCGGAATTAAAAATATCCATGGCGGGAAAATGTGATTTTTGCGGCACAAAGATAACTCTAGGTCAATTTGATTGGGTTCTTTCACAAATTGAGCAAGACGAAGAGTTCAATTTGTAGCAGAAAGAATTTCCTTTATAACCGACTCAATAGATTCTTCTGTTGGTTTAATGACAAATTCATAGTTAAATGGAATTGAGTTTTGCCAACCAACTTTCTTACCCCAGAAAGATATTTTATACTTACCTGGTTTTAAATTTGGTCCTGGGGACCAGGATTTTGCAGTTTCAGCGATTTCTTGGATAACTTCCCATTTATCTTCCAAGTGATAAGAGTATTCTAATTTTCCGGATATAAGGACGTTTGGTTTTTTTGGAATTAGAATCTTAAAATTGTTTGTATTTTTATCAGGAGATTCAACTTTAAATTGAATGTCGGGCAGCTGAGCCGCAGTGATGTTTATTTTTTGGGGAGAAAAAATTTCTTTCCCTAAAATGTCATCATTTCCCACACTCGTAACTGAATATTCAAACTCACCGGCATCAAGTTCTATCTGGATGTTTGGGTTTTTAGAAATCAATTCTTGAACCAATTTTTTATCTCTATCATAGATTTTTATTTTATATTTTTTCGTTTGTGCTGATTCTGGCCATTCTAATTTCAATTTGCCCTTCATTGTTAAGTTGGAAGCCTTTGCCGTTATTGGCTCAGGACTTCCATTTTTATCTAAGCTATTTTTATCAGTAGATTTATTAAATTCGACAGACTCTGGCGGTACCTCAATATTAATAAACTCACTCCATTGACTATAACGCCCATAGGGATTAAGAAATCGACCCCTAATTTTCACTTTTCCAGAAGTCGATTTAAATTTTAACAAGCTGGTTTTGGATTCAAAGGTTTTCAAGAATTTATTTTTAGAGTTAAACACTTGAACTTGATATTTTGTTGCTTCTTTATAGTCTTCCCATTGAATTTCTACAGAAGATAGTTTTTGAACTGTGTTTTTCTTGGCAAGAACTTCTCCAAAACTGGCTGTAAAAATAGAAATCGTAATTAGAAATATGAAAACTAATGTCAGCTGCATAAGTCCTCACTGCTTTGATGATTTGACTTCAATCGGCGTTATATCTGGAGATTTTTTAGGGTCAAACGAGAGGTCCGATATAATCAGAGCCAGTTGAAAAGCCTGGAATTCACTTAGCTTCAACAAATCTCCATCCAAGGAATAAGATATCATTTTCTTAAAATTTGTAGAAGCTTTAGGACCTTTGGAAATTAATCTTAGGGCCAAACTTAAAGTGTCTTTTATGTTAAGGCCCAAGCGTTTATGGCCTTGGGCAAACTTAATTACGGAATAAAAATCATCATAGGCACCTTTGGGATATAACTCAGTGTATTTGGTAATATTCAAAGCCAGTTCAGTGCAAGTTTTTTTATCTAAAAGAAGGTCTTTTTCTGAGCTACAAAATTTGACTACCTTAACGAAGTCATCTCTTAGCTTAACTGGATCACCTTTATAGTCTTTTGAAAGAGAATGGGAAATTTTGTAAGCTGTCGTAAAATCTAAATTTAGATAATTTTCCAAAAATAATTTTTGGAACAATACAAAAAAGTTTCTGGCACGCTCTTCATCAAAGCTTGAGTAATCCAAACTCACTTCATAGGCCTTAGACAAAGCTACACCTGATTTTTTCAAGAGAAGAAAGATTTTCGAAAATCTCTCAAAAGATCCCGTGCAGTTTTTGGCGATGTCGATGGAGGCTTTAATTAATTGGGGTTCGTTAAAATTTAACCCATTTTCTTTTTTCAAAAATACGAAGGATTTTTTAAATTCAAGGGCGGATTCGCAAAATCTTGGGTCTGAAATGGGTGGATACAATAGTGAATCATCAACTGCGGCATGTATAAAAAATGGCATTAATGAAATTGTAAAAAACAATTTTTTTAACATTTCAAATCCTAAAAAGTCCATTGCATCACTAATCTGGGGCTCCAATGAGCATATAAATTCGGCCGATAAAAATCAGTAAAAACGACAGGAGCATATATTTTATGTTTATACTCAAGTTGTTTTTCATAATTTTCGACATATTTATTTTTAAATATCAGAGGCATGAAGGCTGTCAGCATGGCAATCCCCGCATAGAGGTTATAATCAGAATTGACATTATCCATTAAACCACCGGCGGCAACAAGATTCGTAAAGGTGGAAACATAGGTTAACATTCTAACTAATTCAGCTGGTTTTTGCATTCCTTCTTCGGCAATTCTTTCACGGAGTAGAAGTGATTTTTTATCTTTGCCCTTGATTTGATTTATTTTATTTAACTCAGAAGTGTAAGGCTGTCCTGCAGAAATAAAATAAGTTAGAGCAAACCAAGAAACAGATAATCCAACAGCTGCATTGACTTTAAAATCAGCATTTTTTCTAAAAACTTCATCATTTTCCTTGTCTGGATCAAATTTATTTTTACTGATGAGGGCGGCCATCAGTGTGGCACCGGAAGCGATATGAAATGGCCAAAACATAAACCATCCGTTGTCATTTTCGCGAAAGGCGTCCATCTGCAATCTCTCACTAGCTCGAGGAACAACCTGCAATTCGGGATAGTCTAGAGAATTCAAAAAGGAGGCTTCGGCCTTAGACGGATCGGCATGTAAAAGCTCATTTTTATCTTGGCAAAATGCGAAGCTATTCCAAATTAGGATAACACTTAAAATTCTACAGAATAAATGATGCATGATAATCCCTCAATAATTGTCTAAGGGATTGATTGAAAAGACTTTCCAATCAACCTCTGGAGATATCTTAGATTTAAAATGGAAAATTATTAACTATTTGTTACGAATTTGAAACCGATAAGGACTTTGGCCGAGAATATGTTCAGCAATTTTTTCTAACTATGCCTATATAAATATAGGCAATACCAAGGCTTAAGGAATAAACTGAAACCTTGGAAAAGTTTTCTGTTTTTTCCATCATTTTTACGAATTCATTTCCACATGGAAAATGGGAAGATGATTCTTGAAGATATTCATACGCTGCTGCCTCACCAGTGATCCAGCCACCAATCTTAGGTAAAACTTTGGTTGAATAGAAATTATAAATGGAATTAACAAGAGGAATGGGGATTTGGCCAAATTCCAAAATGCAAACTCGACCACCATTTTGAGTCACGCGAGCAAGTTCATTGATAGCAAGAACAGGGTCTGAAACATTTCGAATTCCAAAGGAAATACTGCTTAAATTAAAACTGTCATTTGGATAACTAAGCGCTGTCACGTCAGCTATTTCAAAATCAATATCTAAGAGATTCTGGCTAGCTTTCTTTGGGGCCAGATCTAACATTTCTTTACAAAAGTCCGTGCCTTTTACAGCTCCAGAAGTTCCAACAACTTTTTTGAACTCAATTGCCAGATCTCCTGTTCCTGTGGCGCAATCCAAAACCTTGTCCCCTGATTTGGCACCACTTAACTGAACTAATTTCTTTCTCCAAAGGTGATGGATCCCAACAGATAAAACATTGTTTGCTTGATCATAACCTTTAGCTACTTTGGAAAACATAAGTTTAATTTTTTCAGGTTTTGACGAGTGTATTTCCATAGTCTCTTTCATTTTTTTTGAAGTTTTCTATCTAAGGCATTTAATACTTTTTCGAGCTTAATCATTAAATGAGAAAATTGAACTGGAGTTAAAGCCTGTGGGCCATCTGAAAGAGCCTCTTTCGGGGAAGGATGAACTTCTACAATTAGACCATCGGCGCCAACGGCAGCGGCTGCCAAAGAAATATCGGGAACCAGCTCGCTAATCCCGATAGCATGGGAAGGGTCCACAATCACGGGATAGGGACAATTCTTTTTGAGAAAAGCTACGGCATTGAGGTCAAGGGTGTTTCTCGTCGCTGTTTCAAAAGTCCGAATGCCTCGTTCACAAAGAATAACTTGGTTTCGGCCCGAGGTATCAATGTAATCGGCGGCTTTCAACCATTCGTCGATATAGGCAGCAAGACCTCTTTTAAGAAGGACAGGTTTGTCTTGGTTGGCCAGTTCCTTGAGTAAGGCATAATTGTGCATATTTCGAGAACCCACTTGGAAGAGAGAAACCATCGGGTAAAGAGATTCGATTTGCCTTGGGTCAGTCACTTCGGTCACTAAACCTGTATGAAATTCTGAGGTGACTTTTTGGACGATATCAAAGGCGGCTTTTCCAAGGCCTTGAAAAGCTTGGGCTGAAGATCTCAGTTTCCATATACCACCGCGCAATAAACAGGCTCCATGGGAGACTACGGAACGAGCCGTTTCTAAGAATTGGACTTCACTTTCGATGGAACATGGTCCCGCAATGACATAAAAATGCCCGTTTCCTAACGAATAGGTTTTGTCGCCGCTGATAAAAGTTACATTTTTTTTGGAATTTTCAATAGCCATATTTTTTTGTTACCATTAAGTCCATACAGTAGTATTAAATCAATAGAAGAGATTACTTTACTGGAAAATACTGTGCAGGAAGAACCTAACATAACTTTTGACGATTTTACAAACTTTTTAAGGTCAGGATCCTTTATTCGTTGGCAAGACGAATGGTATTTATTTTGGAACCTAGGTCTTAGACAGCAAATTAATTCTGAAGTTTATGAAAAAAGTTCAGAATTTCCGGATGGAATTTATAGCTGTGATTTTGTCAGTGGGACAGTTTATAGTCAATTTTTTTTAAAAACAGTAACCTTATCAACTCCCTTTTTTAAAGAATTTCTATTCAGATATATTTGTTATAACAACTATCAAAAAGAACTTAGGAATCGTTTTTTTGAGCCTGATTGGTTTAAAATAGATAAAGATTTGTTTAGAGAAAATTTTATAAAAATAAAAGAAGCTATTCTTCAAGGAAAAGTTAAAAAGGCAGTCCCTATAGCTTTCCAAAACGGAAAAACAAACAATCATTCAAAGATTGATAATCTACAAAAAATTATCTTTATAAGTAAACTTTTAGAATCTGAAAACACCCTGATACCCTACGGAGAGTGGGAAGCTTCAAATGGTTTTGTTGGCCTTACTCCCGAGCTTTTTTTTCATATTGAAGGCAATAGGTTTACGACTATGGCTTTGGCAGGGACTTCTGTTAAAGACACGGCAAAACAAGTTTTTTTAAGTGATGAGAAAGAACGAAAAGAACATGAATTGGTTATCCATGATATTAAGGAAAAATTAGAAATTTTTGGAACCTGTCAAATAAGTGAAACCTATGTTTCAGAATTTCCTCATTTAAATCATTTAAAAACAGACATTCATCTAAGCTTATCAGATAAATCTAATTTCGTAGAAATAATTGAAAGGCTTCATCCGACATCGGCTTTGGGTATTTATCCAAAGTCGGAATATTGGAATGATTTTATTCAACTGCCTAATCAAGCTTCGCGGCGAGGATTTGGAGCTCCTTGGGGTTTCAAAATTAAAAATCAAAGTTTGTTCGTTGTAAGTATTCGTCGCCTGGAATGGGAAGGAAATAGACTATGTATTCCTGCTGGTTGTGGAATTATCGAACTTAGTGATTTTGAGAAAGAGTTTTCAGAAATTGAAAGGAAAATGAATTCTGTAAAAAAAGTATTTGAATCAAAACCGAGTCTCAGGGAAATCATGATCCATGAATGACGCCGTATTGAATAATATGCAACTCTCAGCGAATATCATTCAGTCCCTTCTGGATTCAGGAGTTTCCGAGTTTTGTTTATGCGCAGGTGCTCGAAATGCTTCGCTAGTGAAAACCTTTGAAAAAAATAAACATATAAAAATTTATCATTTTTTTGAAGAAAGAAGTGCTGCCTTTTTTGCTTTGGGAAGAATTCAGCAAATTCAAAAACCTGTTGCTGTTGTGACCACAAGTGGAACTGCTGTGGCTGAGCTGTTACCAGCTGTTATAGAGGCCTATTATACAGGATTACCATTAATATTATTAACTGCGGATAGACCCAAAAATTATCGAGGAACGGGTGCTCCGCAAGCTATAGAGCACATTGGCATTTTTTCAAACTACCTTAGAAAGTCATTTGATTTAGATACTCAGAATTATGACTTGGCAATTAATCATGATCACCTGAATTTTCCATTACATTTAAATGTCTGTTTCGATGAACCTTTGATTGATCAGGAACCTCTTGAAATCAAATTTAATCCCATAGTTGGTGCGCTCGTAGATACGAATGCTAATCACTCTTTGATGTCAAAGATTGAGGGTTCCGGGACTAAACGTATAGAGAATAAGAGATTAGAGAAAAATGGAGAGTGCTTTTTAAAAGAACTAGATATCTTTTTGAAAGAAACAAAGCCCCTCGTTATTTTAAGCGCCTTAACTGAAGCGGACCAACCGATCGTTCTTCAGTTTTTGAAGAGCTTGCAATTCCCATTTTTTGTTGAGGGAATTTCGGGTCTTCGCAATCATCCCAGAATTGAAAAGTATAGTTTATTAACTCCGGAAAAAATGACGAAGGAGCTATTTGTAAATAAGATCTGCAATTCCATTTTACGAATCGGCGGCGTTCCAACCACTCGACTTTGGAGGGATTTGGAGTTTGAATTAAAAAATATTCCTGTCCTATCCATATCAAATAATTTATTTTCTGGTTTGAGCCGTCCTTCAAAAATCTTTACTCCGATTCAGAACCTAGCAGAATACAATTCTGGTTCTCAAATTTTAATAAGTGAACCGATTTGGAAGTCACGGGATGAAGAGTTGTATTTCAATTTAAATCGTTTGTTTGAAACATATCCAGAGTCAGAACCAGCCCTTATAAATAAGTTATCAAAACATTTACATCATAAAAATGTCTATTTAGGAAATAGCCTTCCAATCAGAGAATGGGACTTGGCTATTTGCCAAAAAACTCTACCAGCAAGGGTTCATGCCAATCGTGGAGCCAACGGAATCGACGGCCAAGTCTCAACATTTTTAGGTTGGGCTTCCTCAGGAGTTGAAAACTGGGCAATCTTGGGGGATTTAACGGCCCTTTATGACTTGTCATCACTTTGGATAACAAAGCAATTAGAAGTGGATAATCTGACAATCCTCGTAATCAACAATGGTGGGGGAATGATTTTTGATAAGATTTTCCAGAGCGAGTTTTTTTTAAATCGTCACGAACTAAATTTTTCTTCTTGGGCCAAGATGTGGAATTGGCATTATGAAAAATGGCAGACAATTCCTTCCAAACCGATTTCCTCAGGATTTAGAATCATCGAACTGGTTCCAGTTGAAGAACAAACCAAACAATTCTGGTTAGCGTGGGACAAGAGTGGATTGTGATTTGATATTTCTGCATGGGTTTTTAGGATTGCCCTCCGACTGGAGGGCTTTGTTGGGCAGCCCCTCTTTGGAAGAATCTATCAAGAAATACAGAACAACAGGCGGGATTCATTTTTACTGTCCTGATTATTTTAATATTCCAAGTTTATCTCCAAATTTCTCCTTTCAAGAATTTGCTAAAAATTTTATTCAATGGGTTCAGTCAAACACGCATTCAGGTAAAAAAATTCTTATTGGTTATTCCCTCGGGGGAAGATTAGCCCTATCTGTTTTTGAGCAAGCACCTGAGATGTTTGCAAAACTCTTTTTACTTTCGACTCATCCGGGGCTCAAGTCAGAAGAAGAAAAAGAGCTAAGAAGAATAAACGATAGTAAATGGGCAGAGTCATTTCTTTTAAGTAACTGGGAAGACTTAATGCAAAATTGGAATCAGCAAAGCGTATTTGCGGGAGGTAAGGCAGAGCCACAACGGCAGGAAATGAATTTCTCAAGAAAATATTTGAAATTGGCATTAGAAAAGTGGTCTCTTGCAAATCAAGAATCAAAAGTTTTATTAATGAAGAAATATTTTTCTCAGGTTGTTTATGTTGTTGGTAAAGATGATACTAAATTTACAAACCTGGCACGTCAGCTTTTGGAACAAGTTCCTGGTTTGCAATGTTTTGTACTTAAGAATTCAGGTCATCGAGTTCTCTTCGATCAACCAGAAGAAATAGCTAAATTGCTGGTTCAGGAATTATTTTGCAGCCATAGAAACTTGATTTAAATTTGGATTTAAAATTAGTGCCTTGGCTGTTTCTTGGATCCATTTGTAGTGGGCAAGAATAAGAGTGTAGAGGCTAAATTGATTGCACTTGTCTTCACGATCCTGGTCTCCTCTTGATAAAATTCCCCATAAATAGTGTGTTCCATTGATAACAATAAATGCTGGCCCTCCAGAGTCACCATGACAAGATCCTCTTCCAAGTCTTTGGTCTACTTGAATTTCTGTATAGGAATAGCGATTGTTAGAGATTGCTGTTGCTGTTTGTCTTAAGATTTCTGAACCTTGCTTGGTCCTGGAGTCTGCGATTCCATAACCAGCAAGCACGATAGGAGTATTATTTAAAAGATAGGATGGGTTTGGTAAAAAAGTAGCTGCAGTATATCCTTGTGGGGTCTCTCCTAAATATTTTAATAGCGCAATATCACCAGCATCCTTTTGATTATTTTTATTAGTCACCCAAAGAGGGTGAGTCACTGCTCCTGTAACTAAACGAGACATTTCCTTTGTTGCGGTTCTTGAGTTTTGGATAAAGTAGATCAGCATCGACTGTGTTTGCCGATGAACACAATGGGCGGCGGTAAGTATTAAATTATTTTCCAACAAAGAACCAGTGCAAATTTGTCGAGTTAAAATATTATAAATAAGCACTGTGGTTTTAGCTATGGGATCCAATTTGGAAGTAATTTCCTGCCCTCCAATAATTTGATTTCTTGGATTAGTAAAATCAAGATTTAATTGGGACGCAGAATCTGGATTAATTTGTTTTTCTATTAGGGGGAAATTCTTTCCACATGAAGCCAATAGCATCAATGAAAAAAATAAAATAAAAATAGTTAGGTTCTTTGATTTATTAAGAATTTTATAAATAATAGAAATTTCCCCCTCCTTGTTAGTTTGTAATCTTTTTTGTGAAGCCTTCACAAATTGATAATCTTTAAAACAACTATAAGTCATTTTTATATTAAAAAGACAACGGTTTTTTCCAGTAGTGATCTCTCGCCTAAACAGTTAGAATATATTTTTTATTTCTTCTGTCGCTTGGATCACTTTATCTGTAACACCTTTTTCCATGACTGAATGACCACTGTCTGGGATAAAATGCAGTTTAGATCCCGGCCATGCCTGGTGGAGCTCCCAAGCGTTTTTAGCAGGGCAAACCATATCGTATCTTCCGTGAACAATCACACAAGGTAAGTGGGAAATTTTAGATATGTTTTCAAGTAAGTAATTATCTGTTTTTAAAAATGCTTTATTTATAAAGTAGTGACACTCAATTCGCGCGAACGGAAGGGCCTTTTCGGGATCTTCATAGTCGTCAATGAACTGACTATCCAGAATGAGCTTCGAAGTGGAAGCCTCCCAGGTGCTCCATATTTTGGCTGCTTGTAATTTTAATTTTTCATCAGTGGATGTCAGCTGGGAATGGTAGGCAGAGAGCATGTCTCCGCGTTGATTTTTAGGAATTTGATTCCAATAGGTTTCCCATAAGTCTGGAAAAATCAAAGAGGCCCCCTCTTGATAAAACCATTTTATTTCCCATTCTCGACAAAGGAAAATTCCCCGTAAAACGAACGCTAAGCATCTTTCCGGATGAGTGATCCCGTAGGCAAGGGCTAAAGTGGAACCCCAACTTCCTCCAAAAATAATCCATTGGTTTATTTTTAGATGTTCACGAATTGTTTCCATATCATTCACAAGATCCCAGGTTGTGTTTTCCTTCAGCTCTGCGAAAGGTGTACTTTTTCCACAACCTCTTTGATCAAATAAAATGATTCGATAGAACTTTGGATCATAAAATCTGCGATGGTCTGGAGAAATTCCTCCCCCAGGACCACCATGAAGAAAAATAATGGGTTTTCCCAAAGGATTTCCACACTCTTCAAAATAGAGAGTGTGAAGATTGGATACTTTTAAATACCCTGAATTGTAAGGTTCAATTTCTGGAAAAAATGTATTCATTTGAGGCTCCTATAAGGCCAATAGGTTTCTTTTGTTTTTTCAGGGATGAAAGAAGCATTATAAGCCATGGTATTAATTTTCATATAATCTTCTAGGCTTAGGTGGAATTTTTGAGTTAGATAGCTGTAGTCATCCGAAAGGGATGTATTAAAAACACCAGGATCATCGGAATTGATAGAGACGAGAATTCCAGATTGATACAGGTCGAAGAAAGGGTGTTGGTTTAAATTGGTAAAGGCTTGGGTCAATTCGTTGCTCAGGGGGCAAATTTCTAGAAGGATGTTTTTACTTTTGATATAGCTCAATATTTCTTTATTTGTAATTAATTGAATCCCATGACCGATACGTGTTGCATGGAGAAAATCAACGGAATCTTTTATTCTTTGTGCTGCTAATTTATCAGGGGTTTCACCACTGTGAATGGTTATAGGAAAACCATTTTCATGAAGAGAATCAAAAATATTTTTAAAATCTTTAGCCACAAATCTTTCCTCTGAATCGGCCAGATCGACACCAATAAAAGTATCTTTGTGGTTCAAAGTAAAATCCAAAACCTTTTTAAGGTCCTTTTCCTTCTTGCCTCGTTGGAAAATGGAAATAAGTCCAACGGCTACAGGAAATTTATTTTTTGCTAAAGTTAGCCCTTCTAAGATGTCACTATGAATTTGATGATAGGAACAGCCGGAGCTTTCGGTAATAAAATTCAAAGAATATCGCAATTCAAGAATTCGAATTCCATCATTATAGGCATCTTCTACAACTTCATAGGCGAGCCGTTTCAAAATGCCTGGTTCTTTAAAAATTTTTTGTGACTGAGAAAATTTTTTTAGAACGTCAGCTAAATTATTCATTGGTTGTGTCACCAAGAAATCATTTTCAATTTTCATAAAATCAGTTCTATTCGCAAGTCCTTGTTTTTCAGCAATTTCAACGAGAGTGGAATATCTCCAAGAACAATCAAGATGACGGTGAAGCTCCACCTTGGGAAGGTTTTTAATAGACAATAGTCCAGATTTATTTTGAGCCATAGCTTTTAACATGCCTTCAGTTTTCTTTTACAGATCTACAGCAAGATCTACGTGGAGTAGTGTAAATAAGAAAATTTAATTTGCAATAATTTTATTTCTTGCCAATTTGTGGACAATGACTAAATTTCAGTTTAGAAAAGGCTATGAAAAATCTTAAAATCAAAAATCAATTATTTTCGAATCCAACCCAACAACCTACATTTTCAACATCTGTAAAAAATCTGAAAAATGAAAGCATTTTGTTATCTGATCCTAGAGCCATGAGAGCTTTAATCTCTTTAATGGACATGAATGCAGTTCTTGGCGGTGCCGCTTCTCATTATGGGGGCCCTGCGGCTTTCGCAGAGCTGATGTCGGCAGTTCATGGTTACATGTTTGAAGAAGCTAAGATGTCACAAAAAAACTGGTTCGATCTTTTTCATTTTGTTAACGATGCCGGGCATTGTGAAAATGGACTTTATGCCATTAAAGCTAATTACCAAATTGCAGGATTAGAGATAAATTCTTTAAAACATTTTCGTTCAATCAGATCTAATCTTACAGGCCATGGCGAAGCTCATTTGTTCCCAGAAGGAGTCTTTTTAAGCAATGGACCGCTGGGTTCAGCTTTGCCTCAAACTGTGGGCTTAGCTCTTGGGGATTACTTAACTAAAAATAATCGAGTCACATTCTGTGCGCTCTCTGACGGGGCGTGCATGGAGGGTGAGGCTAAAGAAGCTCTGGCGACTATTCCTGGTTTTGCTCAAAAAGGACAACTCGCTCCCTATGTTTTAATTATTAGCGATAACAATACGAAGTTAAGTGGACGTATTGATAAAGATAGTTTTTCGTTGCAGCCAATGTTTGCGTCTTTAAAAATGATAGGTTGGGATTTACAAATTCTTGAAAATGGAAATGATTTGCAAGCTTGCTACACGGCCATTGAAAAAGCAGTGGCGACGGCGAGGGCAAACCCCAAGGTGCCAGTGGTGATTCATGCCAAAACGACAAAAGGTATCGGAACCAAGAAAACGGCAGAGAGCAGTTCGGGAGGTCATGGGTTTCCGCTTAAGTCCCCGAAGGAATTGCCAGAGTTTTTAAAAGAAATATATCATGGCGAAAATTATCCAGCTCAGTTTAATGAGTGGATTCAACAGTCCATTGAAATTGAAAATCAAATCTTGGCTAGTGGCAAGAAAGACAGTGGTGAAAAAATTCAGAAGGGTGTTTCAAGCAGCATGATTTTGGCCAAGAAAAATGGTCTGCCTATTGTTTCGATAACCTCTGATTTGCCTGGTTCAACAGGTGTTGCAGAGTTTAGAAAAGAATTTCCAGAATGTTCTTTCGACGTGGGAATCGCTGAAAGTCATATGATTTCGACAGCCGCCGGTTTGTCTAAATTAGGATTTATTCCTTTCGTAGATACTTTCGCTCAGTTTGGAGTGACAAAGGGAGCCTTGCCATTTACTATGGCCTCCTTATCACAGGCCCCTGTAATTGCCATTTTGTCACATACGGGTTTTCAAGATGCGGCGGATGGAGCTTCTCACCAAGCATTAAGTTATATTGCGATGGTAGCCTCAATTCCTTATGTTGATGTTTATTGTTTATCATGTAGCGAGGAGGCTCACGAATTGATCACTCAAGCCATTCATGAGTTTTCTGAAAAAAGAAAAAACAATGAGGTGCCAAATACTAAGATCTTCTTTCTTGGTAGAGAGAATTTTCCAAGGAGTTTTGGAGCTAAGAGTTATCAATTAGGCAAAGCTCAAGTATTGAGATCTCAATTAAAAGAAAAAAATTCCAATTCAAATGAAAATGAAAATGTGAAAGAGAAAGTGACCGTAAAGAATGTGACAATTGTAACTTGTGGATCTTTGGTTTCTGCCGCTTTAAGGGCTGCGGATTTGTTATGGGAAAAAAACATTGGATCTGAAATTATCAATATGCATTCTATTACACAAATGGATATTCAGTGCCTTAAAGAAAGTTTACAGAGAACCAATGGGAATTTTATTACTCTCGAAGACCATCAGAAAATTGGAGGTCTTTCACAAATGCTAAGTCAGGCCCTTGCTGAAGAACAACTTCCATTTAAACTTAAAGTGCATGCGGTGGATGGGCACTTCGGGCAAAGTGCTTATCTAGCAGACGAGCTCTATGAAAAACATCACTTAGATGCAAAAAGTATTTTAAAATCAGCCTTGGAATTAACAAAGGTCTAAAGCGGGCACAGTAATTTAGTCGGGTAAGTTCATAGGAAAATCAAAATACAAGCGATTAGAGATAGAATAAGGTTGTTGATTCGAGCTGTAGTTAATTTTTCATTAAAAATAATAACGCTTCCAATTGCTGCTAAGGGAAATGCCAAATTTCTGATGACACTCACCAATGTCGTTTTTTGTCCTGCGAGTGAAACCCCATAGGTGTAGGAACTTAGTCCCCATGTGCTTCCTAATAAAACTAACCAAACTAGATTTTTTATATTGATTTGATTATTGAATGAAAAATTCGAAATTTTAATTACTCGAGAAATGGAGAGTGTTAGGGTTGTAACGGGAAAAAGAATAAGTTTATCAAGAAAAAAAAATTCTCTAGGAGTAAAACTGTTAGTTAAGATAAAACGGTCAATAACAATAATTAAACTCTGAAGAAACGCGGGCACGACTGCAAATTTTAAAATGTCTGTAATTGAGTTTTCGCTTCTATAAATGGGTACTATTAGTGTCACGGTTAAAATAATGACGGCAAACCATTGATTCCAGAAGAGGTATTCAGTTAAAAAAATAAGTGACAAAAAACTAAGGATGACCGGCTGACTTGATGACAATATAGCTCCTTGAAAAGCTCCTAAGTGAGCCAATCCGCGAAACCTTAGATAAAGCGCAATGCCGTATAAGGCATTTTTGAAAATCATGGCAGCAGTGATTTGAAAAGTAAGTGAGAGAAAGTAAGGATAACTCCCAACTATGCTTATCAAGAAAGAAGGTAAAAGACTTGCTAAGGTAACAAATTCAGAATTAATTTGTTTCGTTTTGATGGCTCCCATGCAGCCAAGTGAATTTGCGGTGTTACCAACTGCAGAAATAAGGGCATAAGCTAGAGGACTCATAGTTATCCTTTCAGTCTTGGACTCTAAGCAATTTTAGGAATTAGTTCCGATCGATTGAGAACAAATACACACTTAGCTGGCACATCAACTCTCGTTGCAAATGTCCCGTTGCGATGAATTCCTAAATGCTCAAGTTTTTTTGAAAGGAAACCAAGCCCTCGCGCGACAAGTGGATCGGAAAAATAATGATGTGGCAGCACAACCACAGTTTTCCCAGTAAGTTTGTAACTCACATTTGCGCCTACACCTTCAACTATGGCTACGCCTTCGTGCCCTAAAATTAAATTTTTGTTAAGGTTTGCAGGCTTTGTACCCAACAAAACTCGACGGTCTGTTTGACAAATACTTGCCCGCAGCATTTTCAAACGTAGGAAGCCTGACTCGACGGGAGGCTTTAGGTCTATTTTTTTTAGTTTTGCTTTTTTGTGGGTGCTATCTGGTGCCACTATGAAATTATCATGATCGTTCTGTTGATGGTCTACCCGGAAAAGAACTTTTAATTGTTTAAAATAGATTTCGGACTCGTTGAGCATCACCTCAATTGCTGGAGATGAATTCTTTTCACCATTAATTTCATTTGAAATTAGACTATTGATGATAGCAGTTTGAATCAATTTATAATGATCTGAATTAGCGAGTAAAGTTTGCGAAGCCAATAGAATATCTGATTTGTGATAACCAGAAGAGCCAATGAGTCTAATACCTTTGCTGGTGGCACGTATCTCTTCATTTCTGTGAACGGATTCAAGATCTATTCCTTCAAAAAAGGGTAATTCTTCCTCTGTTTTATGGTTGATACCTGAAAACAATAACACCAATCCAGCCTCTGCGGAATTCTGAATGCCATCCAGGTTTGCCTGTGGATCACTCGTGGCAATGATGGTAAGGGTTGCTTTTAATTCCTGAGTTGCTGAACTCAGGACATTGACGTTTTGAAGAACTCTATTCAGGACTTTTCGTCGGTCGGAATTTGGTTCTATAACAAATCGAACGGCCTTAGGAAAACGCTTACCTATTTCCATTAGATGAAGGGCTCCGATAGGTCCACCTCCATAAACGACAGCGTTTTCGACCTGCATGTATCTTGGAATTTTATCTTGAGCGTGCAATACACAAGCTAGAGGCTCGGTAAGAGTTAAGGCATCAAGTTCTTTCGAGTTAAACATTTTATTCCTCCAAATTCAATGATGGTATAGAGAAGTTTTATCGATAACAAAAATTATTTGTTTTACTGATTCCAATCAGATATTATGATTGAAATGGAAACTTCAATATCACCTCTTTTTTTACGAACTTTTCGCAGGGCTTATGAACTAAAAAATTTTACAGAAACTGCAAAAAAATTAGGAATGACTCAATCAGGTGTAAGTCAACATATGGCACACATTGAAGAAATTATCCAAACCCCTCTTTTTGAAAGAGTGGGTCGTGGGATTATTCCCACCTTTACAGCTGATAAATTATATTCCTTTGGTGGCCGGTGGCTTTCGGAAATGGAAGACTTTATTCATGAAACAAAAAAAGGGGAATCTGAATTAGCTGGGAGGGTGACACTAGGCGCTCCTGGAAGTTTTGGTGTCTATCTTTTAAAATCATTGATTTCTTGGCAAACTAAGAATCCGAGAATTATTTTGGATTTTGAATATGGCCCAACGGCCACTATGGAAAGAGCACTTCAAGTTGGCAAAATGGATTTAGCTATCACGAGTGAGGCATTAGGTACGAAGCTTTTTTCAAGTCAGGAGTTTTTTCGGGAAGAATATGTTTTAGTGAGTCATCCTGATTTAAAACCGAGATTAGGAAATTGGGACGATTTTTGCTCAAATCCATTTATTGATTACGTAGGTTCGGATAGTATTTTTCAAAAATGGATTTCAATGCACTATAAAAATAAAAAGAACTTTATGCAAAGTTTAAATGTGCGAATAAGAATTAACAATATGGAAAGCATATTTTATTTATTGGAGCAAAAAGTAGGAATGACTATTTTTCCTGTTGAGCCGCTGTTAGACCTCATTCATTCGAAGCGGCTCAAGGCGTATAAAACAGGTAGAACTGTTACCAGCCCGTTATACATAGTGAAAAGGCAAGGGCAAACATTTTCGAAAAGAGTTCAGAGTTTACACGAGGTCATTCTAGCTATTTCGTCGAAATGATTTGTTAACTGAATCAGTGAAATTTATGAAAACCCTCAAAAGCTGGCATCCAACCAAATTCATGCCATAGTGAATTTTAGTCTTGACCAAATTCGTATATATACGAATTTTGGTCGTACCTATGAAAAGGCATCTTTCTTCTGAAATTGTTTATCTGGCACTAAAACGTCTTAAGATGGCTTTTATATCGGGACCAAGGCAAGTTGGAAAAACGACTTTGTCTAAAGACTTTATTGAAAACTACAACCAGGCACTTTATAAAAACTGGGATGAGAGTGACTTCCGAAAACAGTGGGCTAAGTCACCCAATATGTTGGCGGATAAATTTCGATCAGAGAAAATCAATCAAACCAGGTTACTTATTTTGGATGAAATTCATAAATCTAAAAATTGGAAGCAAAAATTTAAAGGTTTCCATATTTAAATTTTAGATTGCACCCTTTGAGCTATGGAGAAATTCTAGAGCCGGTCTCATAAATACCTCAACATGATTTTGATGCTGGCGAGTTGAACCATTCCTAGATAATTTTCAGAATTGTATTCGTATCTAGTTTTTAC
>WBZM01000860.1_pt1 | contig 35541 bp, 53 predicted proteins | sample 5204271 | NCBI WGS metagenome assembly WBZM01 (sample SAMN12344346, study PRJNA552823) | activated sludge metagenome | biome: Activated sludge suspended growth; feature: Nitrification reactor; material: Wastewater; isolation source: activated sludge from nitrification reactor of wastewater... | reverse complement strand
TGCGCTTTTCCCGACCACATGCACCGGCTCCGCTACCTCCGGCGGTACGACAACGACCCTCAACTCTACCGGCATTCAAGCGGCTCTAGCGGCCGCGAGCCTTGCGGCAGGCGATATCATCGAAAACGTGACGGATGGGAGCTATGCGATCATCAAGAGCATCACGACGAACGCGATCGTAACCACGCGCTTGAAGGGTGGGTCTGATAACACATGGCAAAACTCGGACGTTTGGGCAATCAACCGTTTTGTCATCACTCTCGTCAAATACGATACGGACGGCGAAACCGTTTTGCAGCGTGAAAAAGTCTTGATCCAATCCCGAAGCGGCGACAACTTGACCGTAAACACCACGGGTCGCGGGTTCGACGGATCAACCGCCGCGTCTTTTGCTACGGGCGATCACGTCTATTTGTTCATGACTTCCGCCGCGCTTGACGGTATCCAACAATCGCTCGCGCAAGCCTATCTCGACATAGATGAGCTAAAAACAGCGGAAACCGTTTATTTTGGTAATGATTCAGGATCTACGGATAGTTATGCGGCGACCATTTCAAACTTCCCATCGGCTTATTCTGTCGGGCAAAGAGTTATTTTCAGAGCAAACACAGCAAATAGTGGTGCTTCAACGCTAAATATAAATAGCATTGGCGCAGTAGCTATAAAGAAAGACTACAATCAGGACTTGGCAGATAATGACATCCTAGCTGGTGAGATTTGTGACGTTACATATGACGGCACATATTGGCAGATAACGGCTAGACGACAAACCGGATCGCCAACGGGTATGATCGCACCATTTCCCGGAACACAAGCCCCATCAGGCTGGCTAATTTGTGACGGGTCAAATGTCTCTCGAGCGACCTATCCAGCTCTTTTTGCCGTTCTCACACCGACTATTGGAACGTTTACGGTAACAATCGCGTCCCCCGGTGTTGTTACTCTCACCTCTCATGGGTTGGCAACGGGTGATTCCGTGTATCTCACGACGACGGGTGCTCTGCCTACTGGATTATCAGCAAATACGCGCTATTGGGTCATTTATGTTGATGCAAACACATTCCGACTTGCTACTTCACTGGCAAACGCACTACTTGGAACGGCGATAAATACATCAGGATCACAATCCGGCACACACACATGCAAAGGCGCATCGTATGGGATAGGCGATGGCTCTACTACTTTTACACTCCCATCACTCAAGGGGAATGTGATTGTTGGTAAAGACCAAACGCAAGTGGAGTTTGCCGGTCTTGGTCAGACGGGTGGTGAAAAGACGCACGTCCTTACTACCGCTGAAATGCCAGCCCACACTCACGGCGCACCGGTTGACAACTCAATAACGAGCGGATCAGCACGCGCGCTAGCGGCAACTAATGGCGCAGGATCTCAGTTGAATACTGGATCGGCCGGAAGTGATACGGCTCACAACAACATCCAGCCATACGTCACGATGAACTATATTATCAAGACATAACATGAACAAAACCTACACGATAAAGATCTATTCCCTTTCGGGTGGGTTTTCCAGTGGATACCTAAAGACGATCCCCTCGAAATCAATCATGAACGAGCCGCGATTTACGTCGCGGGTCGGTGGCGGGCAAGGCGAGCTCTCAATTGAGCTTGCCTTGCCTATGGACGATTTCGACGAGGGCGTTTCGATAAAGGCGATGAACCTTGTTCGCCTGTACGAGACGGACGATGAAAACAACCTAACGCCAACCCTTATCTATGCGGGATTCATCTCGCAGTATGTCCCGTTCACGGATGAGGGGCGCGAGGGCGTGCGCTTGACCGTTCTCGGCTTGGTGTCGCTCCTCTCGCTCGATTACTACATGAGCGGGTCGAGTTTTCAGGTTGTCGCCGCCGGAGACCCGGGTCAGCTCATGCGGAACATCATCGACCATTTCAACACGGTCTATCCGAACACGCTCATCACCTACGCGGGCGGGCATATAGTGGATACCGGCGTTTCTGTGAGTAATACGTTCAATGATCAAAAGTGGCTTGAGGCACTAAAAAAGACCTACGAGCTCGGGAGCTCCGGGCGGTACTGGACGATTCGCGAGGACGGGAACGTCTATTTCAAGGCTAAGGCAGGATCAGCCGATCACAGGTTTACGATTGGCGATGACGTGAGTATTGCCGAGGTTGTGAAAAACAGTGAGCAAATTGTCAATTATTATCAATTGAGATGGGGGCCGACGCCGACCGTAAACAACTATTCAGACGCGACGAGCATCAGCGCATACGGACGGCACGCGCTCATTGAGACCGCATCAGAGGTCACGGATCTCACGAGCGCAAACGCCAAGGGGAACAAAAAGATTGCGGACTACAAAGACCCGCGCGTGCAAGCCAAGCTCCGCATCAACTCGACCTACAACATCGAAAGCGTGAAGCCCGGCCATACTTGCGCGGTCTTCAACCGAAAGCAGGGATCAGAGCTTTTCCCGGACATCATGCTCATCACGTCGGTCGCATACACGCCGGACTATATCGAGATCGAGATCGAGAACGACAAGGGATCTTTTTCGGATGCGCTCACCGATGCGATCCTAAGCGTTGCCTAGTGGTACAATTGAATTGCTTATTCTTTCATTCGCACTATGAACATTGAAAAAAGGCTCATCCTGGTAAACTTCACCGTCGGACGCTACGGCTACCAGCCGGAGGCTATCGTTCTTCACCTCATGGACGGAACCCTAAACGGTACGGATTCATGGTTTCGCAACCCGGACGCCAAGGCTTCAACGCATTACGGCGTCGGCGTCAAAGGCGAGGTCTATCAGTGGGTAGACGAGAAAAACATGGCTTGGGGAAACGGGCGCGTCGATCGTCCGACGTGGAAAGGCTTGAAGCCAAACGCCAACCCAAATCTTTACACCGTCTCCATCGAGCACGAGGGAAAGAGCGGTCACAAGTGGACGGACGAGCAATACAAAGCCACGGCCGAGCTCGTGAAAGAAATCGCCCAGCGCTGGAACATCCCGCTCGATGCGGATCATGTGATCGTGCATTCGGAGATTTACGCGAAAAAGCCATCTTGTACGGGTGTCGGTTTCGACAAGGCACAATTGTTGTCGATGCTAAAACCTCAAGCGCCGGAGGTTCGCAATTCGCTCGTGAAGGGTGACGCATCGGCGGCGATCTATTGGGTGGACAATGCGAACGTCGCCCACGCGATCCCATCTTGGCCGTTCTTCCTTGAGTTCTTCGGCGGCTCATATCGCACGCTCCCACAAAGCGCGGTAGACGCATTGAAGAAGGGGGCTACGTTCAAGGCGTAGGGTGTGATATAGTGGGGGTGCTTATTCATTTTCTTTCTCTTATGGAAAATAAAGTTCTCACGGTGGTTACGAGCGGGTTCGAGGGTGTCGGTGAGGTTCAGATCACCGAAGCAATGGCGAAGGTGTTCGCCAAGCGCAACGGCGTCGAATACGTCGAAAGCAATGTTCCGGGCATCGTTGCATCGCTCGCGGGCTATGCCACCGGCGGCGCGGGCGGCGAGCAGGTCGGCCAGATGAGCGGCGACGCTTACCTCTTTGAAAGCCCGGAGACGCGCGACATGTTCGCCCATCTCCGCAAGGCGTTCGAGATCCGCACGACCGGCAAGGAAAAGCCAGAAAGCGAATACTCTCGCGTTTCGATCGTCGAGGTGATTCCTGATTGGGCGACCTTCAAGGAAACGCTCTAATCTCAAAAGAAAACGAGGCACCCTTTCGGGGGTGCTTTTGTTTTCACGAATACATAGGGCGTCCTCTTTTTCCGTATGTGTATGCTATTTATTGGCTAAGATTAGCCTATTTATAGTGTTACGGATTTTATGTGTGTTTCAAAATCCGTATTCTACCACGCACAAAAACAAGTAGCGTTACTTTTATTGAACCAACTTTTTATCCACATTTTCGGTATGTTTTCGTTCAAAAAAGTGACGTTTTGACCACTTTTGAAAGTTTTACGTCATTTTTCGTCCCGTGACATTATCGTAATCGGATTGTGTAACGCATTGATTTTGTGGGGTGTGTTATGCTATTTTGATTGTGTATGTCGCTACCAAAAAACGAAAGAAACAAAAGAATTGTGAAGATGCGCGACAAGGGCTTTTCTTTTGGATTGATTGGCGAACGGTTCGAGATCAATAAAAAGACCGCCTATGATATCTACGTTCGCGAAAAGAAAGCACGCCACAAAAGGCCGCGGATCCGTCTCGCACTGATACGAAAAAAGCGCACGCAAAAAGTTATCCCCAGATAGGGGATTTCTTGTGTATTTCCCGGGGTTTGACAAAAGATATCGTGGGGAGTATTCTATCCCTTGTAAGGATGACAACAGAACGTTACTCACCGTTTCGGTGGGATATGCCTTGACTCTACGGAGCAAGACCCGCGACCAGTCGCACATATCCCGCCAAACGAAAGGCGGGTTTATTCGTTTAGTCTCTCCCTTGGTCGCTACCGGCGATCAGGATGAGCGCCTAAGCTCACCCGAGCGAGACGGGAAAATCTCGGTTATTTATGCCAAAACTTCCGTTTGTGTTCATCGGCACGATTGCCGAATTGGACGAGTTCATTCTTTCAATCCCGGCGTATGCTCGCCGCCGCGCCTAATATGGAAGACAAGCAATTGCAGGCCGCGCCTTCCGCGTCTCCGGTGTCTATGGTCGCGGGTGAGTCCAACGCTTCACCAGCCGAAAAGATGCTCGCGCTCGCCGTCGAAAAGAACCTTTCTATCGACATGATCGAGCGCCTCATGACTCTCTACCGCGAAGAGCTCACGCGCCGCCAAAAACAGGAATACGACGCGGCCAAGGCGAAACTACAAGCGGAAATGCCGGTCATCGAGAAAAACAAGGTTTCAAAGAACAAGAGCGGCGTCATCATGTACACCTACGCCGACATCGACAACGTGATCGGCCAAACAAAGGAAGCGGTCGGGCGCAACGGGTTCTCATACGATTTCGAGGAGCAGATGAACGGCGACAAGATGAAAGTCACTTGCGTCGTAACCCACGAGGGAGGCTATACAAAGCGTTTTGACATGGAAAGCGGCCTCGCTACCCGGACGGATATCATGAGCGCACCGCAACAAGTGGCCGCGACAATGACATTCCTCAAGCGCCACACCTACATGAACGCATTCGGCATCACAACCGCCGACGCGGACGTTGACGCGGAGGGTGACGATCGAGGGGGGAAGCCGACCGATGAGCAATTGAAGAAGATCGACAACCTCATCGAGCAGTCGAAACTAGATCGCGAGTACGTCGAAAAGCGGTGTTTCGAGAAATACGGGGTCAAGTTCTCAGCAATCAACACGGTACAGGCGGACGGCATCATCACGAGCTTAGAAAAGAAGATCAGCGAAGGCGCAAACGTCTAATATGCACATTCAAACCTTCACCGATCGCGACGAGTGGCTAAACGCCCGTCGCGGAAAGATCACAGGCTCTCGCCTCAAGGATCTCGTCATCAAGCGCGGAACGGAAAAGAAACTCGAGTTCTACGAAATGATTGCGGAACGCATCAGCAAACCAAAAGACCCGAACGCGCCAAAGATCGACCCCCGCGAGCATGGTCACATGTACGAAGAGGAAGCGATCAGCCGATTCGAGCAAATGACGGGTAAGGAGGTCGATCGAACCTTGTGCATTTGGTCGCGCGAAGACAACCCGAGTATCGCCATCTCACCGGACGGCGTAGTCGTGGGAAGCGATTTGACCGAGGCCGTGGAAGCCAAGTGTCTATCAGAGGCGAACCACCTCAAGGCGTACCTCACGAAAGAGATCCCAAAAGATTACGAGGAACAGAAACTTCAATATTTCATCGTCAACGACAAGCTCCAAAAATTGACGTTCTGTTTCCTCAACCCGTGTCTCATGGCCGCCGACTTCTTTACGATCGAGTTCACCCGCGCCGACGTTCTAGCCGAGATCGAGGAACGCATGATCTTTGAACGTCAGACCTTGGCCGAGATTGATTCAATCGTTGACTCATTACTCTCATTCTAGCCTATGTCAAAAATAGCAGCCGTGGATTACAAGGTTGAGCTCAACGGCGGAAACGCTGGAAAAGTTCGCTTATATGACGAGCATGTCAACGAGCTCATTGTTTCGGGAAAATACTGTTTGATTCCCGTCGTTGACATCTTGAAAAATGGTGAGTACGGGGTCGCCAGCTTTGAAATCGTAAAGCTACAAAGCCTAGCATAATTCTATGGAAATGAACCTTGAAAAGTTTGATCCGACCGTTGCCGAATTGACAAAGGTCGCGGAAGAAAGCCGAGCGATCGTCGTCACAGACTTTGACGATCCGAAGCAGATCGAGGCCGTACACGCTAAGCGGATCGAGCTCAAGAAAACCCGCGTTTCTATCGAGAAGCGCGGTAAGGAGCTCCGCGAAGATGCGGTCAAGTTCTCAAAGGCGGTCATCGCCAAAGAGAAAGAGTTGATCGCCATCATCGAACCCGAAGAGATCCGGCTTGATCAGCTAGAAGACGCGGCCAAGCAAAACGCCATCGAAAAGGAGCGTTTGCGTAAATGGCCGGAGCGATTGGAACGCCTCAAAGCGCTTGAGTACAAAGGTGGTTCAAGTGATGATCACGTTCTCCGCATGATGAGCGACGTTGACTTTGAGACCTACATCAACAACGTGAAGGCCAAAATCGAGGCGGAGAGACTGTCAAAAGAACGTGAAGCTCTCCTAGCTCAAGAAATGGAGCTAAAGCGCAAGGAAGAGGAATTAGCGGCCAAAGAACGAGCGTTAGAGAAAGAGAAGGCCGACCGCGAACGCGCCGAACGGGAAAAGGTAGAGGCCGAAGCCCGGGAGAAGCGTCGAGCGGAAGAGCTGGAAAAAGCCCGCCTCGAGGGTGAACGAAAGGCCAAGGAAGAAGCCGACCGTAAGGCCGCCGAAGAAAAGGAGCGGATCGAGCGCGAAGATAAAGAGCGCAAGGATGCGGAGGCGAAGGCGGAACGCTCACGACGATTCAAGAGCTGGCTAGTAGAACAGGGGTACACGGAAGCGACCGAAGGCGAGTACCTCATCCAGCATACGGAAACCCATGCGATCCTCTATAAGCGCGTAGGAACCTATGCAAAATAACCAAGAGACCATCGACGACGAATCGGAGTTTTGGGCGCACGTCCGGGAGGTAAAGAAGCGGGAGCATGAGGAATGGCGAGAAAAGACCGAGGTCATCGTTCGTCACAAATTGAACACCTTGATCGCTCGAGGTCATCGCGTGCAATTCCTCACCCCTTGGCAGGTCAGAATAAACGGAAGATTTGATATTTTCTGGCAGTCGAAGCGCTATCACGACGTCAAAGAAAACAAGCGGGGCGACTACTTTGATCTAGTCTCATTCATTGAATCAAAATCGTATGCAACCGAACCTAGACACGCTCCTCGAGCAATGGACGGAAGACATTACGGGGGTCAATGAGCGACAAGAATAGGCGTATGGCAAACCCACAGAAAGAGCAAGGACATGTCGCCGTAGCCAATGACTTATGGGAAGCCTTATGTCGCCTCGACATTCCGGGAAGACAAAGAAGAGTGTTCGACGCGATCGTTCGGAAGACGTGGGGTTGGAACAAAAAAAGCGACCTGATCGCTATCTCGCAGATCGAGCAAATGACGGCCATAAAACGCAATCATGTGTGCGAAATGCTCAACTGGCTCAAATCGGCAAACATGATCACTCGGGACGAGAACGGAAAGACCGCTATTCAAAAGGATTTTGAGAAGTGGCTAGTCCCGCCCGCGGGACTCCCGCCAAAGGGACTACCCCAGTCCCGCCCGCGGGACTCCCGCCCGCGGGAATCGGCTAGTCCCGCCGAAGGGAATCGGCTAGTCCCGCCCGCGGGACTCTCAAAAGACACTCTTACAAAAGACACTCTTACAAAAGACACGCCGCGTCGTTCCGACGACGGCGGGACGATGGGCGAAATTGTCGAGGATAAGATCATCGAACGCACCCCCCTCGAGCAAGTCTTGGATGCGTTCTATCTCAAACTCAACCCGCATCTCAATTTCGGGAACGTCACGAACCGGAAAGCGGCCGAATGGCTCATTCACAAGTACGGGCTAGAAAAGATCCTCGGCGCGATCAAGTTTATTCACGAGGTGGGCGAAGGCGATCAGTTCGCCCCGACGATAACCACCCCGTATCAGCTCAAGGAAAAGTTCGCCTCTCTCGTGCGGTACGCACAAAAGAAGCAAACGAAAGCCTCGGGCGGTACGTTCAACCTCGATAGCGTATGAACGAGCTAGTAACCCCTCAAAAGTGCATTCAAATGCGTTCCGGTGTGGAGATTTGGATCGACGCCCGGAAAGCCGACGCGCTCATGCAGGAAGTCGATCGACGTGAGAAGGCGGGCATCCGCGGGACATTCACGTTCGAGGGGCGATTGATGAACATTGCGGACATTGTGGGCGTGTTTCTCCCCGGCGACATGGAATCATCCACCCGCCGCAAAAATGGCGAATGGATGTGTCATGCGGGGGCGTGGCATGGGAAGGGTGAGAAGTGCGATTGCCTTAGTCTTAGCGAAAAAACGGCCATCAAACGACGTGAGGAAGCGATCAAGGCATGTGGCAAATGCACCGCCGGATATCGGCAAAACCCTGACGGAAGCGCTTACTTGTGCGAATGCCTGAGCAATCTTGTATGAAACTCATCCTCGTTCTTTTCCTCGTCGCCTTGCTCCTTCTCGTGCGCCCATTGCTCGCATCATAAACGCGAGATTTGCCACCTAGGAGACGAGATAGCCGCTTTTGCGGCATTGGATACCTAACTCAACTTATGAACGTCTTATAAACGATTTTATGGACAAGCCAGAAGATAGCCATAAACCGCTAGTGATGAAGTATGAAAAATTGAAAAGATACCATCAAATAAAACAGGAAATCCGCGAAATGATGGATCGTGAACCGACAGAAGACGAGCTCGATGATGCAATTGCCGGAGATCCAACATTGGGGGATTTCAAAGCTAGAGATTTCGAGACTTTCGAGATTGATCAAGACGAGGATCAAGAGGTCGAATTGCGGTTTCGATTGAGCGTGTCGAATATGAACCTTGTGAAAGCTCGTAATGAAAAAGGGCTAACCCAGCTTCAAATGTCGGATCTTATGGGGAAAGGAACGGCGGCAAGTTACGGACTCATTGAAACGCTCCGTGTTTATCCAAACGAGGAGTGTAAGAACAAGATCGCGTCAATTCTCGGTAAGAGCAAAGATCACCTTTTTCCGAGCTGGCTAGAGATATTCACAAAGAGATGGTCAAGACAGCAAAAGCAAAAATCCGTAAAGATTCGCGCGGAATCGCTATCATCGCCAGAGGTTGCAGGTCTCCTAACGGAACCATCATCAATGCAGCGTGACGTAGAGAGGGAGCTTTTGAAAGAGCAGATGAAGCCCGTTCTATCATGTTTGAACGAGCGTGAGAAAAAGATCATAGACCTACGTTTTGGACTAACCGATGGTGTAGGACATACGCTTGAAGAAGTCGCAAAAATGTTCGACGTAAATCGCGAGCGTATTCGTCAGATTGAGACGAAGGCTATCGAGAAGATGCAGAACAATCCAGCAATATCAAAGGTTGGTTTCTATGACGTGTAAAGCGCTATGAGCAACCACGAATGGCGGCTAAATAAACACAAGCTCGACATAGCCAGAGGCCGGCAATGGCGCAAGAAAGACAGCGGGAACCTCGGGACGATACTCGCCATCTCATCGGATCACGTCGTCATGCAGCAACCGAGAAAGAAGCGAGCGCACCACGTTTCAAAGAAAGATTTATTCCTCTTTTGGGCTCGCGCCTAAACGATCACATTATCGCTAAGATATGCACATTTCACCCACCGTAGCCGCGTTGATTCATGTCGCGCTCAATACCGCAATTTTCATCGTTCTCTATCTGATCGTTCGCAAGGCGATTGTCAGCCAGACAAAGGCCAAGGCGCTTGCGATCATCATCAAGAAATGCAAAGAGATCGAAAAGGATATTCAAGACGAGATCGCCGCTAAGCCACCCGGAGAATTAGGCCACTATGCGCGGATCAGAAACGACATAAGAACCGCGGAGATTGAGCAATTGGCGGAGGTCGCTAAGAAGATCAGCCAAGCCTAATATGCCCTACCAGTACATCCCAAAAGCCACGGCGTTACCAAACGGGTTGACCGTCTCGGAAAGCAAGAAAAACGCCCACCCATGCCCGACCTGTTCGCGCGAGCTCTACTTGCGAAAAAAGAAAATGTCTAAGGTGCTCGTCCTTGCTCTCCGCGAGATCGCCCGCGTGAACATTGAGGGCAAGCGACCGGCGACGATCAAAGATATGGAGGTGTTCGCTACGCGCGAGCCAGCCCTAAAGGGTCGAAAGCTCACACTCACGAACAACTATACCGGGCTCAAGTATTGGTGGTTCATTGAACCCGTGAAGCTCACACAGGACGACGAAGACGACGAGGAAGACGATAAGCTCGGTTGGAAGATCACGACACACGGTGCGGACTTTCTGAACGGCCAGATCACCATCCCCGAAACGCTCTACGTTTTCCATGATCTCGTCCGTGAAAACCCGAACAAGCCCTACACATTTATTCACATTTCAGAGGCCAAGGATTCCCGCGCCACAAGCCGCCGAAAGGAAGCGATGGAATCGGACGCCTTACTGCCAAGCTATGAGTCCTAAACGCATCGGCAAGCTCCGCAATGTCGGGAACGGGATCGAGGGTTTTATCCGCGTCGATGGGAAGATGCACAAGATCTCCGTCGTCCCGAACCCGCGCAAGCAGCACGCGCACGACGCCGACATGTTCGTCCTACTTATCCCGATGAGCCAGTTCGACCTATTGCGGGATCGTCAGAATATCGAAAACTACGAAACAAAGTAACCATTTCACACGTCCCGCGATATGTGATATCGTGGGGAGTAATAAATCATTTCTCTCTCTCCTATGTCAGAAATCACCACGCCACAAGTTCAATCCGTCCTCGACATCGCCCGCGCCGGTCTTGCCGGATCTCAAGACAAGCTCAACCGAGCTCTCATCAACGAACGTCTCTTGCAACGTCAAGTGCTCGTCGCGCCAAACGCAGCTCAGTACCGCGAAAACCTCGCCAAGACGCAAGAGGAGATCCGTATCTTGAAAGCCTCGATCGAGGTTCTCGAGGAGATCATCGCGGAAGAAGAAAAGAAAACGGCTAACTCTAGCGAAGTTTCAGCGTAATATGGCGAGCCCTAACACTCTCGAGCTAGCCCGCCAACGCCGGGCGCTCCGCTCGAACATGCAAATCGTCGTAGCGGATCATCCCGGCAACCGAGCCACGCAGAGACAGGCCGCCCGCGACCTTCAAAAGCGTTTGAAACGCGGCCATATCTACGGCACGAACGAAAAACGCGAGCTCGTGATCCTTGAAAAGCGTCGAAGGGGTATCTCGTTTCACGAGTGCTTGAACAAGCTCAAAGGCGTATGAACAAGGCAATTCTCATCGGGAACGCCACGCGCGACCCGGAAATAAAGAAGATCAACGATTCGACCGTCGTAGATTTCGGCCTTGCGACCAACAAGAAATACAAGAACCGCGAGGGGAATGTTGTCGAAGCGGTCGAGTTCCACAACGTGACGGCTTGGGGCAAGCTCGCGGAGATCATCGCGACCTACGTCAAGAAAGGCCACAAGCTCTATATCGAGGGAGAGATCCGAACGCGCACCTACGAAAAAGACGGAGTGAAGCACTATGCGACGCAAATCGTCGCTCACGGCATGGAGATGCTCACCCCAAAGGGAGCGAAGAAGTCGGAAGGCTTGCCAGACCCTCGCGATTACGCGAGCGAGGACGAGATCAAGGTTGAGGATATTCCTTTCGGATAACCCCATATGATGCACTCAGACAAAATCATCGAGACCCTGAACCGGATCAAGATCAACCAAAAGATCGTCAAGAATATCCGCGACGCGGTATCGGCGGCCTGTGAAGGCTCAAAAGCCTACAAGGACGCGCAAGAACTGTTCCGCACCAACCGAGAGAAGATGCGCGAGATCGAGCGTCAAAACATGTCGCTCAACGACATGCAGCAACTCGAGAACGCGAAACAGGCGATCAAGGACGACAAACAGCTCTTGAGCGATATCGCTCTCACGGCTTACGCCAAGGGTGAGGATATCGAGATCAAGGAAGATGGAACGCAATATATCCCCGTGATTACAGTCAAATATCAGATGAAACTCTTATGATTCTAGTGTCTCTCTCCCCCATCGACCCACCACCGCCCAGCAAGCCGGGTCGGTGGGAGGTGATCGGGGCAAAATGGCGGTCAGGCTTGCATAGCATCGGGATCGTCGCCGTTGCGAGCGGAAAGGATAAGGAGCGTTGGAAGGCTTATATTGGGCTAGGTACGGGAACGGACGAAGAGACGGACGCGCAAAATATTGCCGATCACGGTGCGAAACTCGATAAGGTCGAGGCGTGCGCGTTCTTCCCAGAGCTCGACCCGGATTTGTTCACTTACTAAGAAACTATGTATCTACCATCAAAAAAAGTAGCGTTTCTTCTCGCCTTGTTTCTAGGCTGGATGGGAGCGCATCAATTCTACGTCAGAAATTACGCCGTCGGTGTCATTTGGTTGCTTGTTCTATTGTTCATCGGGTGGACGGGGCTCGTGTTCCTCATGTGGATCGTGGCGGTATTTCAGGGTATCGCATATCTGTTTTGGGATGACGAGACGTGGGCGCGTCGATTCAAGGACGTTTGATAGGCCATGCCATCAAACAGCGAGAGAATCATAGGTGTTTGCGAGTCTTGCGAGTTTTGCGGGCGCGAATGCGAATCGGGCGAATGGAGCGTTCATCACCTCTACCAGAGATCGACCCACCCGCACATGATTGAAGACCCTAAAAACCTCATGATCCTATGCCCGGGTTGCCACCAATTCGCAACGGACAAGCGGGGCTTTGAACTTTACCTAATAGAACGCTTTTATGGACACACAAGAATCGCCAAACGCGCCAAAACCGACCAATCAAAAGCCTCCTTCTGAGGCGGTAATGGACTGGATGATGCCGAACGAGGTCGCGGAGATCGATCACGTCGAGGATATCCGCCAGACGATCATTCGAAAGAAAGGGATTTTGGACCCCGCTGACAACATCAAGGCGCTGAACTACATGACCCACTATTATTCCCGGAACAGCGAACGGCTCGGGAAATACGAAGCCATGCAGCGCGAGCATTTCGCTGATATGCTTCTCGAGGACGAAAAGCTATCGGTCGCCAAGGCTGAGGCCATAGCCAAGGGTTCGGACTTCGGCAAGCGCCGGGTTTTCTACGAACACTTGACCGCGGGCTATCTCGAGATGATAAACACCCTCAAGAAAACACAAGAATACTGGCAGAGCGAGGCGAAAAACCAATTCTAAGACGGTCATATTCATTCGTTCCTTCTTTCTATGATGATCGAGTTCGAGATTCCCGGAAACCACCTTGACCCCACCGGGAACGCCTTGCCGAAGGTAAAACTCACGCGCCGCCAATACTGGACGCCGAAGGCGCAACGGTACGCGGCATGGAAAAAATATGTGGTCAGCCACATGCTTTTGGCGTTCGCAGGCGACCATGATAAAATACCGCCGGAGCTCGTGGGGGTGTTGCATCCTGAACGCGACGAAAAGCCCCTCATCGTTCCAAAGGGAAAAAAGGTTTACATGGACATTCTGATCGAGTGGAAAGACAACACCCATGCAGACCCCGAGAACGTTTTCGGATCAATAGCGGACGCGATATTTCAGAATGACAAGGACTTGTGCGGCTCATTCGACGTCGTACAGACGAGGGGAACGGGGAAGGTTCACGTCAGGATATCAATTTGACGACACATGTCGTCTCTCACAACCAACGCACGACGCGCGTATTCAAACATCTTCTCGTCCGAGATGCGGCAGGTCGCGCGTTGATTGTGGGGAACCGAACAACGGTGAAGCAATGGGGTTCTCTTGCATGGGCTCCGTACGCAAGTGCCTCTCCCGTTACCATTCGGCAGCCACAGGCCGGACATCGCAACGTCCGCGATTTCTCTCGCGGCCTTAGTCGTTGCCTCTCGCCGGGTGAGTATGATGAGTAAATGCGCCTCTTGGTGTAGCTCGAGCGTATAAACTCGAGATAACATGCTAACGCAAAACGAAGCCTCTTCACTCGGTAGCTCCGTGTGAACACTACGCAAAGCGTTAGAGATATTGGTGAAAAACCAATAGGGGCATTTATTCATCATCACCCGGTGGGAGATATGAGAAAGACCATAAAACGCCTCTTCCTGTACGATACCGAGCCGCTCGAGACGTGGCTTGATCTTTCGATAGGTGCATGGGGTCTTTACCTCGCCCTCCCATTCAACACGTTCGCATCCAGCCCATCCTATAAAGCCATTCAAGGGTTCGTCCCGGAGTCGCTTTTGGGTCTTTGCATGATGATGATCGCCGTCGTTCAGTTCTACGGGATCAATGGGTCGCATACTTTGAGGCGCTATGCGCTCCTCGCAGAATCAACCCTTTGTCTATTCATCATGCTCACATTCGTTTTTTCAAACATCACGACAACAGGCATCCCCGCATTTTTCGCGTCGTTTTTGGGATGCTTATTTTGTTACATAAAGGTTACGTCTGATCTATGAGCGGCTGGCTTGGCATCGTTGCGCTAATCATCACCACCATAGGTGGGTCTTTCGGCGTCACCTTCCTCAACAACCGAAAGGAGCTCGTCGCAATGAAGCTCAAAATGCAAAAGGAGAACGAGGACAAGATCGAAAGCAAATTGCGCCAGTACATCGAATATATCGAGGGCAAGCTAAAACAGGAAAACGAACGGTCTGAACGGCTCTACAAGCAATATATCGAGCTCCAAAACGAGGCGATCAAGCGAGAGGCAGAGCTACAAATGGAAAAGCAAAAGACCCTCTCAGCCGTTCAGGAATTGCAGATAGTGAAACATGAGTATCAGGTCTTGAAAGATCAGTTCTTCAAGGAGAAGCGCCATCTCGAGGAGCAGAACCGCGAGCTAAAGGCCAGCATAGAAACGCTAAATCTACAACAAAAAACGCTCTTAGACCGGATCAGAATGCTAGAGAAAGGACAATTGAGCCTCAGTGACGAGATCCACCACGGAACGCCTACCTCGTAGGCTCTCCGCTCTCTCTCGCTTGCATTGTTTCTTGAGCGCGACAACGCAAACGGGGGGGAGCGGGGAAACCCGGAACCGGCTAAATGGTAAGGCCGACGCCTTGCCGCTCGCCGTGTGGTGATGAAGTGAGGAGCAGTGCAAGTCTGCTGCGGGCACCATAGCCCGTGAAGGTGTAGATAGTGCATTCACCGTTCATATCGTCGGGGTCGCTACCCGATTCATCATCACTACGCGGCGGGTGTAGCTCAGTGGCAGAGTACGCGCGTTCAATTCGCGCAAAAGTCGGCGGTTCGATTCCGTCCATCCGCGCCAAGCCCAAAGGAGGGGCTCGGGAATGAAGAGGAAGAAGTTTTTCGTCCGCATTCGCATCGTGAAGGTAGGCCGCCGCAAGGTCATGTTCGGAAAGGCGGTGCGTCGTGGATGAAAAGATCATGGCGCTAGCTCTATGCGCCGTCCTCGTCGCCCGGATCGTGCTTTTTCGCAGGAAGTGGGGGAAACGATGAAACTCACGCTCGCAGGAAAGCCGGTGCAGATCGAGGGGGTAACGCCCGTCTCGCTCGCCGCGCTCAGGCTCGTTCAGTACCACGCCCCGAACATGATCGTCACGGTCATCACGGAGCAGGGGACGCAGCAAGCCAAGCTCAAGGACATCGACCTCGCGCCGTCGTTCAAACAGTCCGAGCCGGTCAATCACGACCGCGCTCAGCTCGCCAAGCTCGGCGGGTAGACCACAACCACCGGCCGACTCCCGAAGGGGAAGCGCCGCGCCGAAAGGCGGAGAAAGACACGAGGTGCTAAAGCGGTTCGGGGGATCCGTACTAAAACCCCCATCACTTACCTATGAAAGTCCTTTTCCTTGATATAGACGGTGTTGTGAATTGCGTCACGACCGCTCAAAGGCACAGGGGAGCGATCGGAATCGACCCATACATGGCGCTACTCGTTGATCGCATCATTCAGGCCACGGGTTGCGAAGTGGTGCTATCAAGCACATGGCGGCTATGGGAAGAGAGTCGAAAGGAAGTAGAGCGTCAGGTTTGCAAGTTCATCGACGTCACTAAATCAATGCCACTCAAAGGAGGGGCAGAGATGCACGAACGAGGTAAGGAGGTCGCAGAATGGCTATCACGGCATCCAGAGGTAGATAGATATGCCATCCTCGACGATTCACGCGATTTCATGCCAGATCAACCATTATTCAACACATCGTGGTCAACCGGCCTCACACAAGAGATAGCGAACGAGGTCATTGCACACCTAAACGCCTGATATGCGGAAACAATACAAGGTCAAAAAGCGGGCATGTGGCCTATGCAAGCCTCACAAGAGAGGGTGGGCGAAGAGATGGAAGGCTAAGGATCAGAGAATGGATTTTTGGATAAAATATCCACATTATGCCGAAATATAAGCCTAAGACAATGACGCCCCGAGCGATCGAGGCGAACAAGAGGAACGCAAAGAAGGCAGGCCGTCCAAAGGGGGCAGTTTCAGAGACCGCCCGATTGCAACAAGAGATGCGGAAGATGCTCACCGAACGCGCCCGCAAAGAGTTCTCCGGCCTCATCGACGCCCAGCTAGACCTTGCCCGTGGCGTTTATGTTGAGGAGATCGACACCGTGAAAGACAAAAAGGGCAACCTAAAGACCAAGCGCCGCGTCTACAAACGGCCGCCTTCCAGCGAGGCGATCAAGTACCTCATGGATCAGGCCGTCGGCAAGCCGAAGGAAACCCGCGACGTGAACCTCACGGACGGTCGCCGTGTCTCCATCGATGAGCTCGAAATGGTGGCGCAAGGCAAGATCGAGGAGGTTATCGCCTCGATTGATTCGGGAGACGACGAAGACGGGGAGGATGAAGGGACAGAGTATGACGACGAATAACCATTTCCACGAGGGGCGCATTTGGGAGATCTTCCCATGCCGCTTGCCTTGCGACGGGGTAACGATTGGAGACCCGGAGATGGATGATCATTGGCTCAACGGCTGGATATTCGAGGCATTCAATTTCGTCATTCTCAATTTCCTGTTCTACGTTTGCGGGATCGACGAGCCCCAATTCAAGATTTATTTTGACGATAAAGATGATTAGAGACGTTCTCATCAAGGCGGGGGTTCTGAACCCAAGCCCGAAGAATCATGACAGACCAAACCAGACCGTAAGGCTCCGGCGTTTTGTGCTTGATCGGAAGGTCGATAAAACCGGCGTCAGCGGAACCGGGATCGTCGCGGAGGGTGTCGAGTTCAGTGACGGGACGTGCGTCATGAATTGGTTACGCCACACGAGATCCACGGCCATTTACGCGAATATCAAGACGCTCGAGGACATCCACAATCACGGTGGATCGAGCGAAGTGAGGTACATTGATTGATATGTCCGACGCCTTGCGATCGAATCTCAGGAAGCTAGCGGATCGAGAGTGGCGTTTGAAGAATCTTTACAAGATCCGCGACGAGAACCGCCAGCTCATCAATCTCGACATCGACAAGTTCCCCAACCAGAGGAAAATATTTGATATCCTCAAGGCTCTAGGGTTCCGAGGGATCCGCATCGTCATTCCAAAAGGCCGCAAGATGGGCGTCTCTACCCTCTTTCTGATCTTGTGGCTGGATGATGCGCTCTTCAATGAGAACACGACGACGTGCATCATGGCGCACACAAAAGGCGACGTGCAAAAGCTCTTGAACATCGTGAAGACGGCCTATAAGCACATCCCGGAGCAGATCGAGCTAGGCGATGGGGCGGTATGGGTGAAGCCAAAGGCGACGATCAGCAACAAGAACGAGCTCGAGTTTGATCAAATCAACTCAAAGATTTACGTCACGATCGAGAACCGCGGAGACACAAACAACAACCTTCACATCTCGGAAGCCGCGCACATCAAGGACGAGGATCGCATTCTCGCCACGATCGGATCGGTGCCGGGCGCTCAGTTCGGATCGAATATCTCCGTAGAATCGACCTGTAACGGGATCGGCGGTTGGTTCCATCGCATCGTCACCGAGTCAGAGGCCGGGCATTCCCAATTCATGCTCTTGTTCGTGCCTTGGTTTATCATCGGCAAAAACTCAATGACAGCGCCGAGCGACTGGATACCGGGCAAAACGGAGCTAGATCTACAAAAAAAGGTCTTTGACAGACACGGGATCACCCTATCGAAAGATCAGCTCTTTTGGTGGCGCACGCAAAAAGACCTCTACGGTCGGCTAATGGATCAAGAGTTTCCGACCTTCCTCGAGGACGCCTTTCTCGCGAGCGGAACCCTTGCCTTTGAAGAGGAATACCTACGCCTCATCAAGACGAGGCCGTTCAAGCGCCAAGCCGAGGTCGAGATCGACCGCAAGATCCCCTATTCGGACGGGATCAACGTGTCGGTCAGAAACGAGAAAGTCCGATACAACGTCGATATCTTTGTGGAGCCGAAGCCCGGGCGTCGGTACGTCATGGGCGGAGACCCGGCCGAGGGGGTCAACAAAGACAGCTCAGCCCTCGAGGTTTATGACGTGGTTACGCTCGAGCAGGTGGCCGAGTTCGTCCATGATGGGATACCCCCTAAGGAGTTTGCTCATGTTGTGGATAAAGTCGGTCGCATGTACAACATGGCGGTCGCAGCGATCGAGCGAAACAACCACGGAGGGACGGTGCTCGAGGAATTGAAGCTAATCTATCCAAACATCTATAAACGCGAGACATTCGACGAGAAATCACGAAAGCGCACGACAAAGCTAGGGTTCATCACCGACTCTCACACCCGCGACCTTATTCTTGACGAGTTCGGCCAGCTACTCAGAGAATGCAACGTCATCGTCAATTCTGCTATACTACGTTCGGAATTGTTCACGTTCATCACGAATGAGGACGGACGACGTGAAGCAAAGCCCGGACATCACGACGATACAATCATGGCGTCAGCGATTGCGCTCAAGATCGCTCGACTCCCGAATAGCTCGGCCGTCATCAAACCTCTTACATGACGCAACCACTCACCGCCCGCGTTGGCGGGCTACTGAAAAAGATCGGATCATCTCTTGAGCGCAAGGGATATTTGAGTTCGTACGGGCTAAACGCAATCGCGGCATACAAGGGAATCAACATCGAGAACATTCGTATCTCGGTCGATTCCCTTTTTACGGTTTGGCGCAACCAAGGCGACGTTTTCGCCGCCATCCGTGAGCTTGCCTATAACGTCGGATCGAACGGCTACACATGGGAAAACGACAAAGACCCCGATAAGGACGCGCGACCGGCCGACTACGCCGAGATGGAGCGCGTCTTCAAGGCATCCGGCGGGCTGGAAGCGATCAAGCGCCGCATGGTGCGAGACGTCCATATCGCGGGAAACGCCTACTTTCACATTCAAAAGGCCGTCAGCGGCAAGGTGCTAAAGCTCGTCCCCATCGACGCCCGCACGATGCAAGTCGTGTGCAAAGAGGATGGTTCGATCGTCTCATGGATCCAAAAGGTCGGGCTAAAGACACAAACATTCAAACCGGAAGAGATCTTTCAATTCAAAACAGAGGACGACCCAAACAGCCCCGTATATGGGCTCTCCCCCCTTGAACCCGTCATTTGGGAAGTCCGAACGGATATCGCAGCCCTTCTATCGAATTACTCATTCTTTCAGAACAGCGCGAGACCGGACACGCAATACATCCTCGACGAGACCCTAAGCGATGAGCAGCAAGAGGACGTGATCAGACAGCTTCAAGACTCGCTTACGGGCGCGGAAAACCACCATAAAGCCCTCGCGATCAAAGGCGTAAAGGACGTGAAGACGCTCACGGTCAACCCGCGAGACATGGAATACAACATCTTGCGCCGCTTCACGACCGAAAAGGTGTGCTCGGTGCTCGGCGTCCCAAAGACGATTCTCAACTACACGGACGGGGTGAATTACTCAACCAACGACGGGCAATATCGCAAGTTTTGGGAGGGTACGATCCAGCCGCTCAATCGAATGGTAGCGGACGCGCTCACGCGGCTCGCAAAGGAACAATTCGGGGTTCAGGAATCGAGTATCAAGTTCAATGATCGCCACTTTGACACCGAGGAATCCGTTCGCGAAGACCTCAAGCTCGGCATCATCACGATCAACGAGGCGCGTCAAAAGCGAGGGATGGACTACTACGACCCGGCGGATATGGGCGAGTTCGTGGATAAGGCGATCATTTTCAACGGAACAGCCGCGATCCCGGTCGTGGACGTAGGCCAAGACCCGCAGCCAATGGCAGCGGACGAGGCAAGCGGACAAGACCAATCGAAAGCCGTGAAGCTCTTCAAAGAGCTCGCGCAACGATATCTCTATGGCAGACCTAAAGCGTAGCATCGAATATGCGTTGCTCTACATCCAAGAGAAAGCGGGCGCGATAAAGCGGCCGAGCGGTGCTTATTTGCGGAAACAGGAAATGCGGCTTGAAAAAAAGGTGATGACGCGGTTCAGAAAGCAGCTCGATTGGCTCGTGGAAGAGGCGCAAAAGCTCCCCTATTTCCAAGACTCAAAGGGGTTCCAGCGATACGCCTCGAAAAGCGTCCGGGAAGACATCGACGCATTCCTTGAGGGGTTGCCGGAGAACGAGGAGATGGTCAACGACATAGGCCAGACCGTGAACGACACATATAAGCGAGGGGCGCGGGACATCAACGCGAAGCTCGGCATGGCAAAGGTAGGCGTCTCGTTCGACCTCGTGAACGAGGACGCCGCAAACTACTTGCGGACGGTCAAGAACCTTCAACTCTCAAACTTCCGGGGCTCCATTCAACGAGAAACAAAGGCGCGGATCCAAAAAATCCTCGTCGATGCGATCGAGGAAGGGACGGCCTACGGCGAGGTAGCGCGGAAGATCAGGGGTCAGGCGGAGGCGGGCGTCTTCTCAAGGGCTCGCGGGGAATTGATCGCGGTGAACCAAGTCGGCCGAGCCTACGGGAACGGAAACGACACGATGGTCAGACGGTTCATGCTTGAGACGAGTTCGCTCGTGCAAAAGTCATGGCAGACCGTCAAAGACCAGAACGTCACAGAGGAATGCAAGAAAAACGAGGAGCAAGGGTGGCTAGGCATGGAAGAATCCTTTCTATCCAGCGACAAGATCGCCCCCAGACTCTCGAATCCACGTTGCCGATGCGTCACATCCTATCGCGTCGTCAACATGCGCGGGGAGCCTATCTAACCCATTCACACCCTTATGAAATACAACCACTTTCAAATGGAGGTAAAAGAGGTGAGCCAGAATGACGGCGGCGACGTCGTTATTGAAGGTTTCGCCTCTACCCCAGACCTCGACCGATATCGCGATATCGTCGAGCCGAAAGCCTTTGAGGAGGCTATCGAAATGTACATGAAGAACCCCGTCATCCTGTATCAGCACGACGGCAATAAGCCGGTCGGCGTCGCTACGGCGGCGAAGATCACGGGAAAAGGGTTTTGGATCCGCGCCTCGATCAAGGACGAGGACACCAAAACGAAGATCCTCGACGGGCGTATGCGTGCCTTCTCGATCGGCTATCTCGCCCTCGAAAGCGCCTTGCAGCATGAGGACGGTTCGCCGTTCAACGCCGAAAAGGACTCTATTTGGGATCCAGATATGGTTCGTGTCATCAAGAAACTCGATCTCGTCGAGGTTTCGATCGTTTCCACCCCAGCCAACGGGAACGCCTTATTCTCAATCGCTAAGTCGGTGAAGAAGTTTTTCAACGATCTAGCACTAAAATCTATGTCTATGCAGACAAAAGACGTGCCATCGAACGAAGTGAACGCCGACGAAGCTAAGCCAGCCGAGGAAGTGAAGCCGGAAGCCAAGCCAACGGAAGAACAGGCAGCCCCGGAAGCCAAGGCAGAAACGGAAGAGCAGAAATCGGAAGAAACCAAGGAAGAAGCAGCCGCCGAGGGCGCACAAACTGAACCTACCAACGGCCAGAAGCCACCGGAAGAGGATGAAAAGGGCGATGAGAACGCGCCCGCCGATAGCGGAGAAGCCCCAAAGGGCGAGGAACCGAAAGCGGAGTCCAAACCGGAAGCAGCCGAGGGGGAAAAATCCTTTACCGTTTCCGCGTCGGTCGCGAAGGCTCTCCCCGAGCTTGTACAAGCCGGGGTGCTCGTCGAGGCCAAGGAAGCGGGCAAAGGTCACGATTTGCCTCAGCAAGTCGTCGAGGTGATGCGGAAATTGTGCGATGAGGTGGTTGTTCAAGCGAAATTGGTTGCAGATTTGCAAGCCAAGCTCGACGCCATCCCCGCCAAATCCGTGTTGCCGGTTGTCGGTCAGTTCAACCAATCGCCAAGCGCCGAAGGCGAGAAGAAGAGCAACACCGCATCCGAAGGGTTCCTCTCTTTATTCAACAAAGTTCAATAATCTCGTATGAACGACGTATTAGAAATCTTCCGTAAGATGGGTGCCAAGGGCTACGGAATGGAGGTCAAGGCTAACGAAGTGATGCACACCGGAAACACCGGATATGGTGCAGAACACATCCCGGCCGAGGTCTTCAAGCAAGGCATCATCGACCTCATCCCTCAGCGTGCTCGCTTGCTCCCTTTGCTCCCGGGCAATCATGGCAGCAACTTGCCTAAAGTGTTGACGACTGGTGTCCGTGGCTTGTCCATCGACGACCTCGTTTTCCAAGGTAAGAACGAATGGACGACCGGGACGGCATCGCAGACCGAAGACGATCACAGCCAGCAAAAGGCTAAGACGAAGAAAGTCACCCTCACCCAGAAATCCTTTATTTGTGAGGTGGACATCTCCGACGACGAATTGCGCTACAACGCGGCCAATACGGAGCAGTACGTCAAGGAACGCATCGCGGACGCAGCCGCTCATACCGTGGACTTGCTCATCATCAACGGTGACAACGAAACGGGAGGCACCGGCAACGTGAACAGCGACGACGGAGCGCCAGCCGCGGGCAGCTACTACCTCAAGATTGACGGTGGTATCCGCGAACGCGCCATCAACAGCTCCTACACCGTGAACGTCGGAACGCTCGCCGCGGCCGACTACGCCGACATTCTCTCGAAGCTCGGTGAATACGCCGAACGCCCGGAAGATTGTTTGTTCATCCAGCCGGTGAAGGTGTCCGCCAAGATGAAGCAGATCAGCGAGTTTTTGACCTATCAGAACTCCGCAGACCGCGCCACCATCCAAAAGGGCATCATCCCGACCCCATTCGGTGTTGACGTCTTGCAGCATCGTGGCGTTCCTCTCACCGAGGCCGACGGTAAGGTCTCCGCGACCCCAGCGTCGAACACGGTCGGTCAGATCCTCGCCCTCTACAAGCCAGCCGTTCAATACGGTTTCGGCCAAGAGTTCAACCTTGAAGTCGTCCGCGTCGCTGGTTACGGGTTCCGCTTGGTTGCTACGTTCGACTTTGCCTTTAGCATCGTCGATTCCGAAGCGTCCTTGACCAACCCAACCATCGCAGCCGGTATCAACGTAACGGTCTAAACCCCCGTTCGGTTCTCCCTCTCGCCCTCATGGGGCGAGGGATGAGAATCGAACACTTATCTATCCCCCCACTATGCAATACGACATGAAAAAAATCGGTGCCGGAACCCTCATCACGATCAAGTGGCATGGAGCGCCTACCCGCGTTCTCGTGAATGGCGAGCTCGTGAAGCGTGAAGTCGGGACGGGTGACGTGCTCGAGGTCACGGTCGAACAAGCCCGTCAGCTCCTCTCCATGTATCGCTTGTTCACCCTCGACGGTGACGAACCCATGAAGCAGGCCGCGCCGGTCTACTCCCTCACCGAAGCGGAGAAGAAAGCCAAGGCAGAAAGCGGCGAGATCACCGTTGAAGAGGCCGAGAAGCTCGAGAAGAAAAAGGACGTCATGGAAGCGCTCAAGAAACTAGACGTTTCTTTCAACGATCAAGCCAGCAAAAAGGAATTGCAAAGCCTCCTTATCGAGACCCTGAAAGAGCGTGAAGCAGCCAAGGAAGCGGCAAAAGCCGCCGAAGGTGCCACGGGGTCAGACGACGCAGGAAACACGCAGGGAGACGAGAATAAAGCCTAACCGCGAGAAGCCAGATATTTACTAACGACTCACTATGAACGATTTCAATCAACAACTATCCCTCTCGGGAGCCGCAACGACCTACTCGGACGTTTATCAGCTCCCTTCCGACGTCGGACATGTCGAGGCGTCCGTAAATCTCTCGGCGCTCGCTGGAACATCCCCGACGCTTGCGGTTACGGTTCAGACCTCGCAGGACAAGGTGACATGGGAAGACCGCAACGTCTTGCCTACCTTTTCGGCTACCGGAACGAAGAAAATCCGCGCAACAGAGCCAAAAGTTTATGTTCGTTTCAAGCTCGTCCTCGCTGGTACGACCCCGACGGCAACCGTCACGCTTTTTGCGATCGGTCGTGAAGGTGAAGGCGACGCATCCGAGACGTTCGCATTGCAGCAAGCCGCGGCCGCAACCGGAGACGGAAATGTGCTTGACGTGATCGGCCAAGCCGCCGCCGTCATCGCATTGACTGGTACGTTCGTCGGTACGGTCACATTTGAAGCTACCCTCAACGGTTCAACGTGGTTCTCGATCATGGCCGTGAAGCTCGGTGACGGATCCATTGCGACGACCGCGACATCGACCGGCCTTTATCGCATCTCGTGTGCTGGTCTAACGAGCCTACGCGCCCGTGTGAGTGCATACACGTCCGGCAGCATCACCGCGACAGGCCGCACGTCTCAGAATGACTCCGGTGCGTATGACGCGCTTTTTGCCCGTCTCATTGAGAAGCTCGGCGGCGAAAGCGTTGACCGTGACTTGCAACTCATGTCGGAAGAGTTCAACTCCACGCGCATCACTACCGCGACGACCACGCTTTGCCACTCCGGTGTCGGCGTAATCGGAGGAATCTTTGTAGAGGTCGCTTTGACGGCAGCCGTCACGCTCTATGACGCAATCACGGCCACGGGTACGCCTCCGCTGATCCTTCCTATCGGAACGGTGGCAGGGTTCCATAAGTTCCCTCGCAAGCTAGGATCCGGTGCGACCGTCGTGACCGCCGGTGCCGACCGTATCGTTGTATTCACCAATAGCTAACCTATGCCCTCATCAACCCAACTAGACGCCTTTGACGCCGAAGCCCGTTCCGTGACCTTCACGGCCTACGGCCAGCAAAAGACGATTACCGGCCTCGGCGATTTCGCCACGAAAGCCGCCCTCATCGAGTACATCGAATCGGTTGCAGAGACCACGATGAAGCCAGCCGCCGCGCTCCGAACCTTGCCAAACATGAGCGAGTTCGTCGGTGCTCCGCTCCCAGCCGCGAGCGAAGTTCAAGAAGAACCTCAAGGTCAACAAGAACCTCTCTAAAAAGATATGCCGCGCCGTATTATCCGCCCCAAAGAAGCCAGCCTTGATTTTTCCGGTGCATCGGACAGGGTAGATTTGGGTACCGATTTTATCGGGACCGGAGATGTCACGTTCATGGCATTCTTGAAACTTCGCTCAATGGGCGGGTCTTCAACGGGACGTGTGATCGACAACGGACGCTTTATTATCGACACGCGCGCAACTAACCGAATCGGCGTTAGGTCCGACGCGCTCACCACCGCGCAATCAGCGGCATCTTCAATACCTCTGAACCGTTGGTTTTGTCTCACCGTAACCCGTACCGCCGCGGGCGTTGCCAATATCAAGATCGATGATGTGCTCTCCGGTGGGGCTGATTTGGCGAGTGGAACTCCTGTAGCAGCAACGACCAACCTCATTTTAGGAAACCAAGCCGCACTTAGCCGTCAGCTAGACGGAGGGCTATGGTCTCCGATAGTACTGAATCGAATCGCGACCGCCGCCGAGCAGACGGCATATTGTAAAAAGTTCCGCCCACCGGACGACTACCAAGCCTCGGTATTGGCTGAATACCAATTCAATGAGCTCAAAGGTACGGCTACGGCGGACAAAAGCGCAAACGGACGCAACGGGACGGTATCGGGTGCTACTTGGTCAACTGATGCCCCGTTCAGAAACCGCAAGCGCAACCTTGGCTTCACGACGTCAGCCCGTCTCAATGGGTCATCTTCTTTTTTCGTAAAGAACACCCCAACAGGGATAAACATCGGCACCGACCCTCGTTCTGTTCTCGGGCGCATTTACCTCACGGGAGCGACGGATAACGCCCTCGCTTGTTTCGCCCAGTTCAAACGCTCGCTCGTCAACCAAAGCCCGGGGTTCTTGATCGGCGTTCTTGGCGGCGTCTACTACGTGGGCTTTGACACGATCAACCCAACGAACAACCTGACGATCACCGAAGCGGAGTTCAAGCGTCACTTCAAGATGCGCCGGTGGCTCGATGTCGCATACGTGATGACGACCACGACGCTATCGATCTACGTGAACCGCGTGCTCGTCGCCACGAAGACGTGGGGCGTTCCGATCAATACCCTAGCTCTATCGGCTATCTATTTCGGAAAGGCAACGGTAGCGGCAGATACGGACGCTTATTTTGGCGCTTGGCTCATGAAGGACTTCTTGGTTGTGAACGGTGCTTGTACTCCCGAAGAAATCTCAGATTGGAGCCTCAAAGGTATCCGCCCAGCCGGTACGGTGGACGGCTACCGTATCGAGGAAGGCACAGGGCAAGACACGACGGACGACGTGGGTTCGAACAACCTCACGGGTTCCAACATCGCTTGGAGCTCAAGCGTCCCAACAAAGGCCCGCTCAACCGCCTCCGGGCGCGAAAACGCCAACCTAACGGCCCAAACTCAGGCTTCGGCAGTAGGCTCCCTCACGATTACGGACAACACAAAGCTCGAAGGCACGCCAAGCACAGCAGACATCACGATCACGGATTACACCCAGATGACGGGCGGAAACTTCAACCTTTTGGGAATGATTACGTTGACGGAAGGCGTAGATTTCACGGCTGAAACCTCGAATGAAGTGACAGCCACGAACTTCGCCGCCGCGTTGGACATTGCCGCGGGCGAGAGTATTACAAGCGTCGTGGGAGCGGTGGTCACGGTCACGCTCGGAGGGGAAGACAACGGCGGTACTATCGTTTGGAGCGGTACGGGCGTCTCCCCTACCACGGCAACGCTGACGGGCGGTCTCGATAAGATCCAATTCCTTATTGATGGTATCGGCTTCACCTTCCCGGACGAAGTAACCGTCGGCGCGACCGCCGATGACACCGTGGACAACATGGTTACGGCAATAAACGCCTACGGGATCCCAAACGTCACGGTCCTCGCAAACGGAAACGTTCTCGAAATCACCGCGAGCACACCGGGAACGGACGGGAATGCAATCACGCTCGAAGTCCGGGCATCCGGCGGAGGATCAATTGAAGATGACCTTATTGCGTCGGGGGCAACCCTGACCGGGGGCCTCGAACCGATCACGGCTCGATCCCGTTCCTTAGTCACGTAATAATTCTATGCAAATCAAAGAATCGCTAGACAAAACGACACTTTGCAAGATCGGAACCGCCTTTCTCATCTCGGCAACCGCCGGGGTAGGTGGTGGCTTCATCGCATTTTCCGCCGAGTTCCTGATGTTCCTCGGCTCGAACGGGTTGGACCCTATGAACTGGTACGTCATCGCAGCCGCCGCATTTGGTCCGTTTTCCAGCGCAATCGTCGCCTCGTTCCTTCAATGGAAGAAGGGCATCGACCCAAAGCTAATCGGCGAAGATAAAAAATAAGCTATGAACCTCTACGTCACTACCGCGGAAATCAAATCGTTCATGAGCATCTCGGGGTCTTCACAGGACTCTAAGATCGCCATGTTCAACAAGGCAGCCACTCAGCTTTTGAATGGCTATCTTGGCGTTTCTGATCTTGCGCTCCACAAGGTGACGGAAGAGGTGCATAACGCGAGCGCACGCCGTTTCCGCTTGCGAGACCTACACGTCAGCTCGGTATTCGAGATCATGAACGACGAAGACGAATATACCCAGACCGAACCGCTCGACATCGAGCAGACGTCGGCGGGCTTGAATTACGTTTTGAACCTCGAAAACTACCTCACGGCAGGCGAACGGAAGGCAAAAATCAGCTATGTAGCAGGCTGGAACGCCTCGGGCATGGTCAAGATCACCGTCACGGTCGCAGGCATGAGCCCGACGGCCGCCCTCACGTTTGGCGCGGTGAATACAGACGGCTTCACGGTCACTCGTGGGACGGACTGGACGGCTCAGGCAACGGACGCGGACGAGGCGACGGCCATCGCCGCGGCCATCGACGCGAAGGCCGGGACGCGGGCGTTTGCGGTCGATAACGTCGTTTATGTGGTTGAGGACACGAACGCTCAAGTCATCACGCGCACAGTGTCAACCACGGACGCGACGAAACTCGTCTTGTCAGATTCCTATTTGCGAGGCGTGGACTTTCCCGAGGATATCCGTCTCGCGATCATGACAAACGTCTCCTCGATGATGCAGTTCTCAAAAAATCCCCGCTTGAAGAGCTACACGGTCGGTCAAAAAACCGTGACGTTTGCAAGCAAGGCCGAGGCGGATTCTTATGAACAATTCTTGCGTCCATACGTCCGGGCGCGGGTACTCACGACCTAGATATGATCCCCGGAGCAAACACAACGATCGACATCTATCACATGGTCTACGGGTCGAGCACGAACACTTACCCGGTGTCGGCCGACCTAACAGGTGTTGAGGCTTATATCGAGTCCCAGCGTGCCGAGGTGCAAGCCGCGCTCGATCAGGGCTACAACGTGGACGTCTTCTATTGCCACATTGACCCGATATCAATCGACGTAGGCGATAAGGTCGTGGACGCGCAAGGGAACGAGTACCGCGTCAACGGAGTCGAGAGACATGAGAACAACCCAGACACGGACGACCTTCTCACCGTTTTGCTCCATAAACAGCGGAACACCTCGCACTAGTATGCTCTCGATCCAATTCACAGGGGCAAAACAGCTACGTTCAGCCATCCAGCAATTGAATAAGTTCGCGAAAGGATCAAATGCTCAATTGCAAACAATTATGATGGCGAGCGTTCTAGACGTTCTAACCGGCGCTACACAAAACGCGCCTTACAAATCAGGGACATTGAGACGGTCGCTAACGCCAAAGGTTGAGGTAGGAAATAGCGAGATAGTGGGATATGTCGGTTCTAACCTCGTTTATTCGAGGATTCAGGAACTCGGCGGACGGGCTGGACGTGGCGGATCGGTCAACATTCGGCCTAAGCGGTACTTGCAGCGCTCGGTCGAATCAAACAAGCCGCGCATTGCCGAACGGTTTCGCAAGCTCAAAATCGTAGGCGGATAAATCTATGCTCTCGACCATTCTCACGAAGACACAAACGATCGTCGATACCATATCGGCGGGCATATTGCCGATAAAATCGGCCTTTCTCGAAACAATGCCGAGCGCATTCCCGGCGGCCGCGCTCACCTACGAAAGCCACAAAGAGGAGAAATTGGACACGATCACCAACAAGGTGTCGTCCCGGTTTCTTCTCCGGGTGCTCTTTCCCACGGAAGAGCGGCTAGAGGCGCAAGCAAAGTGGTTGGCTCTTGTGGACGCTCTTGGCGCGGAGCTCCGCAAGGACGATCACCAGACCTTGACGGGGACGGCGGTCAATTTCGGCGTGACCGATGGTGGGTCAGCGATAACGCTTGATTACGGGCAACCGATCATCGTTTTCACCCTCATCATCAAGGCGGACTATCTAACTCTCATTACATCATAGCCCTATGAGCAAGAACGCAAAACAAGAGGCCACGACGGAAGCGCAAGCCCCCGTCGAGAAGGTCTTGAAACCGTTCTTTTTCCCAGAGCGCGAGGTCTCGATCCTTGCGGAGACGCTGGAAGAAGCGACGGCCATCTATAACTCACGTTACCAATCCAACGCCTAACATATGGCAAACGAACACATCGGCCGTCTAAAAAAGATTGGCCTCGGCAAAGAAACGACCTCGGGGACGCCTGTAAGCGCTAGCGCTTGGGTTCCCTCGACCGAGATCGCCTTCTCCCCAGAAATTGAGAAAGCCCGTGACGAATCGGCCTATGGGACGATCGATCAGCTCCGCGAATCGCTCACCACGCGCGAGATGACGATGACGGAAATGAAAGGCATCTTCCGCGATGGTTTCGGTGGGAACCTTCTCATGGCTCTCCTCGGCCAAGATACCCTCGTCATTGACGCGGCTATCGGCAGCTTATCCGGCTCTTTCGTCGTAGGCGAAACGGTCACGCAAGCCGTCTCAGGCGCAACGGGTGTGGTCAAAAAGATCCTCACCTCGACCCGTCTCTTGATTGAGGTAACTTCTGGCACATTCACGAGCGGATCGAACGCAATCACCGGAGGCACGTCGTCCGCGACGGGTGTCCCGACCTACACGGCGGCTCTCAAAGGCCACTTGTTCCAGCGCTTGAACACCAACACGCACCCATCCTATACGATCGTCAGCGTTGACCCGGTGGAAACGATGCGCGCGGCTTACTCGATGCTTGACAGCTTTGAGCTCGAGGCGAACGCGAACGGATTCCTCATGTTCTCGTGTAAGTGGCTCGGCAAGAAAATGACGAGCACGAGCGCGAGCCCAGCCTATACGGATGAAAACGAGTTTATGGGTTCCGGCGCGAACATGAAGCTCGGTAATACCCTTACGCTTGCGTTCGGCGCGTCCGCGACGCCTATCACCTCGTTCAAGATCACCGGCGCAAAGAACCTTGAGCCTTATCAAGCGTTCGGCTCGACCGACATCGCCTCGATCCATAACAAGCAATTCAAGATCACGGGAGAAATTACGGCGCTCTTCAACGCGACCACGCTCCGCGACCTCGTTACGGCCTCCACCAAGCAAGGCGTTTGGGTCGAGTTCGTGGCTACCAACTCGCCAGCCTCCCGCCTCATGATCATGCTCCCGCAAGTCTCGTTCGAGGCTTGGACGCCAAACGGCAACAACGACGAGCTTGTCATGCAGACGATCGGCTTTGAAATGGAGTACAGCGTTTCGGACGCCGAAGGGATCTCGATCTATCTCGGCAACTCGCAGGCCACCGCTTACTAAGCGGCATTCGCCCCGTTCCTTGTAGTGCGGCGGGGCGAAAACACCATCAGAGGGCGGCGGCTCCCCCGCAGTCGTCGCCCTCACCGATGGGAGCACTACAAATATTCACTCGTTATCTAGCACTACTATGCAACTTGATCTCACGTTCGGAACCGTTGTTTTGAAGGATTTTATTACACACAAGGCAAGCCGCGACTACCAAGCGACACTCTTCAAGGATACCCAGATGGAACAGACGGGAGAGGTGGACGAGAATGGTCGCCCAAAGATGAAGTTTGCCATCAACCCAGCAAACGCAGAGCTCGCAAACGAGGCTCTTGTCGTTGCCATGATCAAGACGGTCAAGCTCTCGGACGGTTCGGAAGTCGTCGCGACCCGTGAATGGCTCGACGAATTGCCTCAAGCGGATTTTCAAAAGATCGAAAAAGCAGTTCTCGACATCAAGAACGCGAAAGAGGAAGACGCAAAAAAATAATAGGGGGAGTCGAGGAATACTTTCGATCAGGCAAAAACGGGGATTTGCCGATGGAATATATCGACTTCCTAATGATCAGCGAGCTCTATCATTGCACACCGGAAGAGCTTGACCGTCAGGACTCATCAATCATCAACCAGCATCTCAACTTTATGCGGATTCGCGCGGAAGAGCAGAACAAAGAAGCGAAACGCGCAGAGCAACGGGCGCGGTTACGAAGCAACAAATAACCCTACCCTATGGCATTCGACTCGTTAGAATGGCGTCTAGTCGCCAAAGATGAAGTTTCACAAGTCACGGACAAAGTGGCTCGGTCTTTTAGCGACGTCGAGAAAGCCTCTAATGAAGCGGCGAAGGCGGTCGCTTCTTCAAGCGTGTCATGGCAGGATATGGCCAAAGGGGTATTCACGGGGGAGGCCGCCTTGAAAGCCTTGGAAAGGGCATTTGGAGCAGTGAAGAGCGTCGCGATGGGAGCTATCAACGAAGCCGCCCGCGTAGAGTCGCTTACCACCTCTTTTGAGGTCATGAGCGGTTCGGCAGAAAAAGGACGTGCAGCCTTACAGCAATTGCAGCAAATTGCCGTAGCTAACCCGGTTCTCGGTCTTGAACAGGTTCAAGAGGGAGGCCGACGTTTACTTGCAATGGGTACGTCTATTGAGCAGGTTGCACCGCAAATGCAGATGCTCGGTGATATTGCCGGTGGTGTTGGTGCAGACAAGTTACCGCAACTCGTGACGGCGTTCGGTCAGGTTCAAACAAAAGGCAAGCTCATGGGTCAGGAAATCATGCAGTTTGCGGAGGCGGGCGTCCCTCTTGTTGAAGAGCTCGCAAAATCGTTTGGCAAAACAAAAGAGGAGATTATCGACATGTCACAAAAAGGGCAGATTTCAGCCGGAGAAACGACAAAGGCTCTCGATAACCTAGCACGCAACAAGTTTGGAGAATTGGGGGCAAAACAGGCACAAACATTCGCGGGTAAGGTGGCAAAGCTACAAGACGCTTGGCAAGTTTTCTTGCAGAATCAAGGCGCGAAGATTCTCGAATGGTCGAAAAAACTTATTGATATCGTCACATACATTGTAACCGATATTCTCCCGAAGTTCGCAAATGCGGTGAATACTGTTACCGAGTTTTTAGGTAAGCACAAAGAGATCCTCGTTTTCGTTGGTGCAGCCATAACGACAATGCTCATCCCGACGCTGGTCGGTCTTGCGACAACGTTCCTCACGACCGTTGTCCCGGCGATCCTAGCAGCCATCGCCGCAGCCGCACCGCTCCTCATCACCGGCGCGGTTGTCGGTGGGATCGTTGCCGGTGCCTACCTCATCATCAAGAACTGGCAGCTTGTCTCAAAAGTTGCTGGTCAGGTATTCGGTGCGATTGGAAGAGTCATCAGCGCGTTCGCGAGCGACGTATGGGATGCGATGAAGGCGATCGGTAGCTATCTGATCGCACCATTCAAAGCGCTTTGGCAGGGTATACAAGGCGATTTTAGCGGTGCATTAGATACAATACAGGCCGGAGTTCAAGGCGTGTTGAACATCAATTTTAGCAAAACGTCAGCCGCAGCCAGCCAAGCGGCCGGAGAAATTGCCGGATCATTTGGGGAGATCAAGGATGCGGTCATGGATAGCTTCAAGAAAACAGAGGAAACGGCAACAAAGACAACGGAACAAACTCTACAAAAGCTCGATACAACGGCGGGCGGGGTTGGTGGCGCTATCTCCAAAGGAGCAAGCAAAGCCGCGGATGCAATGAAGAAGGTGAAGGAAGATTACGAGAAAGCCGTCGAGGATTCGGCAACGGCTCTCACGTCTCTTGAGAACAAACATGCAGAGGTCAGCGCAAAGATCGGCGATAAAATTGACGACTTACGCGGAAAACTCAAAGAGCTATCCGACGACTACCAAAAGACAGCAAAAGAGTTGAATCAAAATGAAGCCGAGAAGGTGGTCGAGCAAGAGACGAAGATTGCCGACTTACGAAAGCAGATCGCGCAAGAGTCTACCCGCCAATCTGAGGATGAAGCCAAGGCGACGGAAAAACTCATCGATCTGAAAAACAGGTTGCACGTTCTCGAGATGAAGCGTGGTGAGCTCAAGGGTACCGAATCCGCATCAAGCCGCGAATCATTGAATCAGCAAATAGCTAACGCTCAGCAGGCTATTTCTGAGGCAGAGAAGAGCGGAGGAGCCAATACACGCCTCGCAGAATTGCAGGATGAGCTATCAAAAGAAGAGGCGGCGCTAAAGGCATACGCGGCTACTCGCACCGGCCTTGACAGCGAGATCACCGAGGCACGCCGCCGGTCGAACCTCACTGAGTTTGAGCGTTTCATGGAAGACATAAACGCCAAGCGAACAGCCGAACAAGCGGAATACGAACGCAAGAAATTGCAGCTAGAGGAACAGGTCAAGCAGGAAGAGACGAACCTTGAGCGTGAGAAGGTGGTCTATCTCGCAAAGCGTCAAATCTACATCGAGACACAAACCAAGTTTCAGCAATTCCACGACGCCTATAAGAAAAACCTCGAGAACATGAACCTCGCGACGCAAAAGAACGTCGATGAGATGCAAAAGAAGCTCGAGCAGTTGCAAACCATCTTGAAGGCAATCGAGTCGGCAAAGGCCGAGGCAGGCGTCGCGGCCATCGTCGGGTTCGAGGGTCAATCAGGAAACCAGACGGCGCAACCTATCGCCTCACCAGCCTCGCAAAATATCACCGTGAACCTTGGGGGCGTGACGGTTCAGAACGAAGCGGACGAGCGTCGCCTTGTGGATCGCATCACCCGTCAATTGCAACTCTCCCTAGCAGGCAGCCAATAGGACTATGAACACATCCCTACTTGATACCTTCCTACTCAACGACCAAAACCCCACATTCGAGCTCTTGGCGGATGCGTTCGATGATATTGAGTTTGACGGGTATAGCTTGCAAAACAGCTCGATCATCTCTCAAGACATCGTGATCTATTCCTCGCCTTCCCGTGAGTTGCTCCCCTATAAGGTGCCACGCAACGACGGGGGGCGGTTGAATGGCAACTACTACCGAGACCGGCGGATCCGCATCAAGGGGATCATTCAGGCGGCTAGCCGGACGTTGCTCGAGCAGGCGATGGATACGTTCAAGCGTCGAATGCACACGCCAGAGGGAAACCTTGACTTGAAACAGGGCGGGGAGATCCGCCGTATCCCGGCCACCTTACAAAACTCGGGCGAAATGTTCGCGGAGCGCAAGGGGTTTCACATCACCTATACCCCTTTTCAACTCGAGTTTTTGGCGCTTGATCCATTCTTTCATGATATGGATTATACCGCAGAAACTAGCGAAAATGTGACGAGTCTAAACTTCGGCGTCACCGTAGAAAACCTTGGCACGATCTATGCGCGTCCGGTTGTGACGATCATCTTTGAGGCGGCGACGAGCGTCACGGCGATCGCGTTCAACAACGCATCGAATGACGGGGCAATGTCAATCACTCGATCATTCGTGGCCGGTGACATTTTGGTCATCGACGCAGAGGAAAGCACCGTCACGGTCAACGGCGTTCAAGTTGACTACGACGGCATTTTTCCGCGCCTCGACTATGGATCAAATAATTGTTCAATAGTCACGACCGGATCGTCGGTGCAGTTCACCTCAACTATCTCATTCAAGCGCTCCTATCTCTAATCCTATGAATCGCAAGCTCTACAAGCACAAAGATAATGCCGAGGGTCAGCTAAACGCCGGAATCAGCGCGTCAACCCTCACCATCCCACTACAAAGCGGTCAGGGGGCGCTTTTCCCGACCACATGCACCGGCTCCGCTACCTCCGGCGGTACGACAACGACCCTCAACTCTACCGGCATTCAAGCGGCTCTAGCGGCCGCGAGCCTTGCGGCAGGCGATATCATCGAAAAC
>WBZM01000859.1_pt1 | contig 35584 bp, 31 predicted proteins | sample 5204271 | NCBI WGS metagenome assembly WBZM01 (sample SAMN12344346, study PRJNA552823) | activated sludge metagenome | biome: Activated sludge suspended growth; feature: Nitrification reactor; material: Wastewater; isolation source: activated sludge from nitrification reactor of wastewater... | reverse complement strand
GTCTTTGCGTACGACGACCACGCCAACGCGCATCGACGGCAAGGAGTTCGCCTACCTTGGTGGCCCGGTGATCAAGGGCGACAATCGTGCCGTAGCCACATTGGTCGTCGCCGAGCGGCTGCGCCCCTATGAGACCAGCCGCAACTCCTTGTTGATCGGTCTGGCTCTGGCGGGGCTGGTTGCCACGGTCGGCGCCGCACTCGTGTCTCGTTGGACCGTACGACGGACCCTGCGGCCAGTGGGCCAGATGGCCAAGGCTGCCGAGGAGTGGAGCGATCAGAGCATTTACACCCGCTTTGAGGTCGATGGCAGCAGCGATGAGTTCGTGGCCTTGGGTCGCACCCTCAACCGACTGATGGACAGGGTCACCAACGCCTTGCACAACGAGCAGCGCCTCACCTCCGAGGTTGCTCATGAGTTGAAGACGCCGCTGACGGTGATCCGAGCTGAGGCCGAACTGTCGATGCTTGAGGCTCGTGACCCGCAGGTGCACCAGCGCCTGGAACGGATCATCGAGCAGATCCAGACGATGACACACAGCATCACGGCCCTTGTGCAGATCGCGCGCGATCAGGATCAACAAGACACTGCAACGGTCGACGAGGCTGTCGCATCGGTGGTGGATTCGTTTGCTCCGCCAGATGGGATCCATCTGACGCCCAATGTGGTCGCGGGCGGAGGGCTACTCGTACCCCGTGACTCACTGACCCGCTCCCTGTCACCATTGGTCGACAACGCATTGAAGTACGCCAAGTCCTCCGTCGAGGTCCAGGTCAGGACACACGACGGCCGCCTGCTCGTCTCGGTTCTTGACGACGGACCCGGCACCGATGGTGATCCGTTTGAGTCACCGACGGGTCTCGGTTTGCCCTTGTCGCAGCGGATCGCGAGCGCGATGGGTGGCCAGGTGTCTCTCACTCAGGCGTCTGATCCCACCGAGATCACGATCGACATCCCAATCGGGGAACTTCCAACCGGAGTTTAGAGATACATCCCGTTGGGGCCGGGGGTTTCGTTGTCGTCTGCGCCTTCATGGGTCGGAGCCATTGGGTGACCCGGGCTCATCCCGGGAGGCAGGGCGCGGCGCAGATCTTCGAGTTGACTGCGCGCGGCCATCTGTTGTGCATAGATGGCGGTTTGAATGCCGTGGAAGAGCCCTTCAAGCCAGCCGACCAACTGGGCTTGGGCAATCCGCAGCTCTGACTCGGTGGGGGTTGCTTCATCGAAGGGCTTGATCAACCGATCGAGCTCCTCATCGAGCTCGGGCGCCAAACCGCTCTTCAGCTCGGTGATCGAAGAGTGCAGGATCTCAGCCAATCGAGTACGCCCCGGTTCATCGACCGGAGCGGACTTCACCTCTTCGAGCAGCTGTTGGATCATCCGCCCGATGCGCATCACCTTGGCAGGCTGTTCCACCAGGTCGGCCACTGAGGAATACGAATGCTCGTCTTCAGGGTCGATGAGTTCGACTGGGGCGCTCTCAGCGTCAGACGATGCGGACTCAGCAGCGGTCGGCTCTTGTGGATCAGTGTCAGACATGGGATCTAAGCCTACGCAATCTTGACCAGCACCTTGCCGGTGGAGGTCGCTGAGTCAAGCGCCTGATGTGCCTGTGCAATCTGGGCAAGGTTGAACTCCTGACCGATCACCGGGCGAATCTTGCCTTGGGCAAAGAGTGGCCAGACATGCTCTGTCAGCGAGGCGCAGATCAGTGCCTTGTCGGCATCGGGTCGGGCGCGCAGCGACGTGGCGATCACGGCCCCCCTCTTGCCCAACAGTTCGGCAATATTGAGCTCAGCCTTCACGCCTCCCTGCATGCCAATGATGACGAGTCGACCTTCTGGGGCCAGGGCAGCGATATTGCGCGAGAGATATTTTGCTCCCATGTTGTCGAGGATGATGTCGGCGCCTCCGACTCTGGTCAGCACCTCAACGAAGTCATCATCTCGATAGTTGATCACCTCGTCTGCGCCCAGACTGCGGCACAGATCGAGCTTTTCCGCTGATCCTGCAGTGGCGAAAACCGTGGCTCCCAAGGCCTTGGCGAGTTGGATCGCGAAGGTGCCGATGCCTCCGGCCCCTCCGTGCACCAAGAATCGGTCACCGGCCTTGAGTCCAGCGATCATCACGACATTCGACCAGACGGTCGCAGCCACTTCAGGCACTGCTGCAGCCGTCGCGAGGTCGACACCTGGAGGCAACTGCATCACCTGCCCTGCGGGCACGAGCACCTGTTCGGCGTACCCCCCTGCCGTGAGCAGAGCACACACCTCGGCCCCAACCTTGAGCTCAACACCTTCCCCCACAGCTGCGATGCGCCCGGAGCACTCGAGGCCGAGCACGTCGCTTGCGCCCGGCGGGGGTGGATAGAAGCCCATCCGCTGCAAGAGATCTGCCCGGTTGACCGCAGTGGCCACGGTGGTGATCACCACCTCCCCCGGCCCAGGGCGCAGAGCAGGACGATCAACCAGTTGCAAGGCCTCTGGACCTCCGGGCTCCGGGACGACGACCGCACGCATCAGGCGTCGTCTTGCGACACGTCGCCCACTTCGGCATCCGCCTCGTCATCATCGTCTTCATGCGCCAACTCAAGCGCCGACTTCTCCCAACGAGTGGCCAGGTCAATGGCCCGTCCGGCCAAGTCCTCAACCTGCTCAGGGTCTGCATCGGACCTTGCCGCGGCATAGCCCAAGAGGTAGGTCGAGATAGGCGCAGCTGGTCGTTGCACATTGTGCGCCGCTTCACGCGCCAGATCCAGGATCAGGGCCTCATCGACTTCGACGTCGATATCCAACACATCACAGAGCTCATCAATCCAGTCATGAAGGTTCACCCCTCTAGAATCCATCACCTTGCGCGGCCAAGCAACCACATGCCCGCTATCGATCATGAAGCTCGCGGAGCTCCTGCAGGTCTGCCATCGTGTCAACATCCCTTGCCTCATGGCCTTGCGCAGCGATAGTCCCCAAATGAAGATCTGCCACCAAAGCGCGCATGGAGCAACCATTCAGCGACGCCACCTCGTGGGCTGCCGCGAGCAGCGACTGGGTCCGATAGGCCGCGCACAGATACTGCCGTTCGCCAAGGAGTACGCCGTCCAGTCCCGGAGAAGCGAGCAGGGAGGCCAGCAACCGGACTACCGTGGCTCGGGTCACGAAGGGCATGTCTACAGCGAGAGTCACTACGATCTGAGGCTGGCTGACAAAACCGTCAACACCGGCCAGAAGGCCTGCCGCTGGGCCACCTCCCACAGGGTCTTCCCGGGTGAAGTTGACCGGCCGTGATGTGGGCAGCCATTCTCCAACCACCACCGTCTCGGCCAACTCATCAAGAGCCGCCAAGGAGTGCTCCAGGAGGGTCTGACCCGAGATTTCGATGGAGGCCTTGTCAGCGCCCTGGAGGCGCACGGCGCCGCCTCCGGTGAGTACGACGCCGCCGACTCTGGCTGCGCCGGCCTCAGATGTCGGTTGGCCGGCGGCTGTGGGATGCCCGGCGTCTGTGGGATGCCCGGCGTCTGTGGGATGCACAGCGTCTATGGGATGCACAGCGTCATCTTGCCACCGACAGCCGTCATCACCTCACCGTCACGCTGCTACTCTCACCCAATGGCATCCAGTGGCGGCAAACGCAAGGCAGAGCCGCCCCCACGCCCGCCCAGCAAACGCAAGGCGGAGCCAGCCCCACGGCCACCCAGCAAACGCAAGGCAGAGTCAGCCCCACGGCCCCAGCGTGAGAAGTCGACACCGCTTGAGATGTCCACCGGGTCAGCCATGACGGCCCCGACGGCCAGCACACTCAAGATCCGACAGATGGCGTGGATCATCGGCGTCTACGGCAGCGCAATCCTGATCGGCATCCTCGAACTCCTCTCAGCCACTCCCGACTGGCTGCCACGCGCTATCGCCGTGGTCCTGACCTGCCTCTTGGCCCTGGGGTTGACGGTGCGCAGCGGCGGGCACGTGCCGGTCGTCCTGCTCCTGAGCGGCGCCCTCGGTCTGGCCGCCCTGTTGATCCCCTCTGACCTGTTGCGAGCTGGCTGCGCGGTGGGGGCGGCCGCGGTGGCCGCGTGCCTCGGCGTACTCGCCACGAAGCCGGCAACGACCTATTTGCAGGCCATCCGAGAGGTGCTGATTGCCTTGTCGCTGGCACTGGCAGGGTCAATGGCCGCGCTGGGATTTGCCAGCAATGTCAACCAAGCTCGGCTGTCCTATGTGGTGTTGGTTGTGGCCTTGGGTGGCTCGATCGCACTGATCTACCGCCTTGGCGCCGGTCTGCACGGACTGGGTCAACGCGGCTATCTGATGGTGGCAGGGGCGCTGCTGCTTCTGGCGATCGCCTTGGCCTACACAGCTGCCCTGCGCCAATGGGGCTCAATCGACCTGAACTCCGCCGTCGTAGAAGCACAAGGATTCATCAGGCGCAATGCTTTTGGTGTGCCCATCCCTGTCGTCTTCTTCGTCGGAGTGCCCGCGTTGGCCTGGGGTGCATTCATGCGGGCCAGGAGGCGGCAAGGCTGGTGGGTCAGCGCCTTCGGCGCTGCGGCGACCGCTCCCATGACCATGGTCGCCGTCGATCGCTCGATCCCACTCCTGCAGGCGAGTGTGGGCATGAGCTACAGCATCTTGCTCGGACTTCTGATCAGCTTCTTGCTAGTGCGAGTCGAACAATTCCTCGACACCGGAGCGACCTCCAAGCGCTCACGCAGGGCCGAGGAGCATCTGGCGCACCGCCCAGAGCCCAGCAGAATGAGTCCGCTGCACTAGAGTGTCTGCATGTCTTGCGGCGTCTTGGACGCCTCAGGCATGGAGGGGTGCCGGAGTGGCCGATCGGAACCGCCTTGAAAGCGGTCGTAGGGAGACCTACCGCGGGTTCGAATCCCGCCCCCTCTGCCAGACGGCTCAGTGGTCTACCAGACGGCTCAGTGGTCTGCCAAATGGACCAGTGGTCTACCCAATGGCCCAGTGGTCTATTGGCTGGACTACTCAGACCCGCCCAACTCGAGGGCAACTGCGTCTAGATTGACGTCGTGGGTGCGCTGCACATAGTGCTGCAGATCAGCCATCAAACGGTTGAGATCGAGGTTGATCCGGCTGGTGTCGAGCCGAGTCAGGATCGTCTGGCTCATCGCAGCGGTGCGAGCCTCCAGGCGCGCACGAATCCGATCATTTGCCGACTCTCTAGCGCTCAACCACGCCTCTTCCACGGGAAGTTCAGCACCGCTGGCCCGCAAGGCCCGCTGCACGGACTTGAGCTTGTCGCGCACCAAGATCCGCCAGTTGGCAGCATCATCTTGGGATGCCAGACCACGTAGGTCACGAAGTTCAGACTCAAGCGTCATGATTAACCTCCCCGGCTCGTGGCCCCGCAGGGCCGGGCCCTAAGTGTGACCTACTTCACCGTGTCCGGCAAGAGGTGGATTTGGCTGGGCCATAAACCCAAGGTTGAATCTTTGTCGTGAGCAACAATCCCGCACAGGACTACCCACTCGCCCCCGCGACTCGCGGCCGCCTCTTCGGCGTCTCTCTGATCGTCTTGGGCCTGCTGATCTTGGTCTTCGGCGGCTTGGCCACCCTGCGAGTCTTCCCAAACGAAGTCCTTGCTGGACTCCTTGCGCTGGCGATCATTGCTCTGGTGGCACTCGTGGCTGCACTAGGCCCCAAGCACTGGATCGTCAGGCTCGATGACACCGGGTACTCCGTGCGCTTCATCCGCACAGCAGGCGTCAAGGCTTCCCGCTGGGTCGAAGTCAACGAGTTGGAGGCGACCACCGTCGCCGGGGCCAGATGCGTCGTACTCCATCTCAAGGACGGCAAGACGACCACCATCCCAGTGGATCTCATTGCCGGCGGCGGACAGTCATTTGCTGAGGCAATAGCCAAGCACCTGAAGGCCACCAACGTCTGAAACTCAGTAGCCCCGGCAGGGTCATGTTTGCCCCGCAGAGGGCGATTGTGAGCAACGGCGACTGGGCAGGTACATTTGCCTTTGCAAAATGGAGGTGTCGCCTAGTCTGGTCTATGGCGCCCGCCTGCTAAGCGGGTTTGGGGCTAAAACCCCATCGAGGGTTCAAATCCCTCCACCTCCGCCGCGTGATTGGCGAGTTGGGTGCCAAGATGGATGTCGCGATTGCGGCTTCTATCAGCACCCAACTTGGCCAGCGGCCTCCCATCTGCGCCGCGCAGCCATTCACAGCAGCGGCACGAAGCGATAGGCGCCGTGTTCGGTGATCTGCGGGCCCTCGGCTCGGCGTACGACGCGCAACATCGTGCCGTTGACCGGAATCACCATCACACCCCCATCGGCCAATTGGGCAACCAGCTCCTGCGGGAGCTCGCTGGGCGCTGCAGAGACCAAGATCCTGTCAAAGGGCGCCAGCTCAGGCAGGCCAAGAACACCAGCGGACGCTTGACGGATTGAAGCCCACGGCTGATTGGTGGCGCAGAGATTTGCCGCGCCCATCTCCACGAGCTCAGGCACCAACTCCACGCCGTACACCCGGCCCTGGGCTCCAACCAGATGGGCGAGAAGCGCTGTGGTCCAACCAGATCCGGAGCCGACATCCAAAACGCGATGCCCCGGCTGCACATCAAGCAACCGGAGCATCGCGTCTACAGTATGTGGTTGTGAGTTGGTCTGCCCGTGACCTATCTCAAGCGGTCCGTCGTAGCCCGCCTTCGACCGTTGTGACTTGGGGAGGAATCCCGCCCGCGGCATGGCCGCGAAAGCTTCTTCGACCCGGTCAGTCACAACCGGGACCCCGAGTCAGCGCCCCGTGTGCGGCAGCTTGCTCGGGCGGTCAACCATCGGGGGAAGTGGCTCGGAAGGGCCAGCAACCTCGCCGCCACCGGGAGTCTCCTCACCGCCGCCAGGACCTTGCTTGTCGCACGGACCCAAGCTCGCCGTCAGCCCACCGGACATCGGGTCTGCCGCCCAGTTGGCACCATTGCCCTTGTCGAGATGGTGGTTGACGAAGATCTCCTTGAAGGGCACGCCACCAGCCGTGTTGATGGTGCCGACCTCAGGGCCAGGGCCCCAATAGGCGTCGTTCTGGCACGTGGCCGCGCCCGAGGTGGACACAGGCTCAGTGGCATCTGCCGCCAAAGTGATCGTCTTGCTGTAAAGATTCTTCTGGGGCCACTGTGCGGGAGGATTCAGGAAGTCCCAACCAGCCAAGGAGGCCGTGGCGTCGCCGCAGCGCACGCCGGGGCGATCAGGATTGGGGGTCAGGGTGAGGCCAACCGTGGTGTCATTCCAGGTGTAGTCATAAATGACACCCTCGTTCACCGGCACGCACTCTTCGGCGCCATTGGCTCCCGCCAATGGCAGCACCGAAAACGCGGTTGCGGCCAACGCGGCGATCGGAAGCGCCACGCGCAGTTTCTTCTTCATTCTTGCCCTCCCCAGGCAATCGTCCTTCATTTCACGTGCCCCCCGAGGCTCTCGCCTCATCTGTGAGCGGTCACGCGCTGTCGTAGTAAAAGCTAGGACTGCGCGCTTCTTCACGCCATCATCAACGCATAACTGTGGATAAGGTTAGCCGCGCAAGGCTTTGTGGGCACTATCGGGTCATTGGAGTCGGGGCTTGGTCTAGTCCGTATTGCCGCACTTGCAGAACCATCTGGAACACCAAAGCACTCTAGGTGACAAGCAGAGGACCTCGATTTCCACCCGGAGTTTCCCATCGGCTAGAGTTGCCCAGTCCCCTCAGGGACATGCGCCCGTAGCTCAACGGATAGAGCATCTGACTACGGATCAGAAGGTTTGGGGTTCGAATCCCTACGGGCGCGCTCTTGGTCAAGACGCAGATGAGCCCCATCACCACTTCGGTGATGGGGCTCATCTGCTATCTGGTTTGGCTCACTTAGGCGGCATCGCCAGTCTCGGGCTTGGCAGTCTCGTGCTTGGCCGCGCTGCGGAATCCAAGCAGTGCCAGCACGATGAACAGCGCCGCTGAGACGAAGGCTGCAATCGCGGCATAACCAGCGATCTTGCCGATCATCCAGAAGGCGTAGCCATACAGGAGCAGGCCACGCAGGGTGCTTCCCTGGAACTGGCTCGCCTTCAACTCAGTCAACTCCGCACATTCGGCTGAGTCGGCATTCTCCGAGCAGGCAGCTCGTTGGGCATTGGAGACCTCTGCGTAGCTCTTGCCCCCGGAGGCCTCATTCATGTGGGCGAGGATGTAGTGGTCGGCGTAGGCCTTCGCTTGCGCACCGGTCTTCATCTGTTGACCGGCGTACGGCTTCAGGGCGGCCACATCTTCATCGCTGAGCCCACCCATCGCCTCCTTTACAGGCATGGTGATGGCCTGCGCGGAGAGTTGTTCATCGACCTGGTCGGCCACGAAAGTCGATGCCCAAGTGAGCAGGCCGCCCGCGGCAAGCATCACCGCGACAATGCCAAGGCCGACCCAAGAGACCAGACGATCAAGAGTGCTACGTATTGGATTTCCTCCTGTGAATGAGAGCCCACGGTTGGGCGCACCCACAGTCTCCTACGTTGTGTAGTAAGAAGGAAATCCGGGGACTGTCTGACTCCTCACATGCCGAGGAGTCAGCTGCCAGGTAGGTCGTTTGCGAAGACGAGCAGGTCAGTGCGAAGGACATCGGCCTTCGTGACAGAAGGATCGGTCACATAGACCTCGGCAACCAACCTGGCAGTCCCGGAAGAGCGCTCGACGTATGACGACATCAGGCGCCCCCAGGCCGCACCGAGGCCGTCGTACCCGCCGATGTGCGAGAGCACCAGCGCACGCCCAGACGGAAACTCACCTTCATCGACTCCGTCAAGACTCACCCGACCGGCAATCGGGAAGCCGATCACGAGATCAAAAGTGACTTGCGGATCACCGAGATAGACCGCAAAGCCGGGCCCAATCGGATTGCATAAAGCCAACTTCTTGAAACCGGCATCGAAGATGGCTGGCAACTGCTCGAGGGTCACCCCACCATGACGCGAGGTCGCCGAAACGATCCCGGGCGGCACCTCAATCACTGTCGGCTCAGCAAATGGCTTCTCGTCGAAGATCAGTCGAGTGGGCATCATCTTCGTGTCACCTCAACCGATCAGGATTGTTTCGAGTCGAGATAGGCATCCCACATGGTGCGAAGTCATGGTCGATGGTGCTCCCCAGTTTGAGGGCGGATCAGCAAGGAGGCTTTCCACTTGCGACTCTAGAGTCAAGAAGTTCACGTGGTCAATGACTTGACCAATGCCTCGTGATGACCGCAACCAACGCACACAGCAAGACGCCCGCCTCCCCCGAAGGGTGGGCGGGCGCCTTGCTCAAACAGCTCGATGGAAGCCGCTCAGGACTCCTTCTCAAGGTCGGCAACCACACGATTGTGGGCCTCCCAGATCTCCTCAGGGAGATTGGTGAACGCCTTCAGGTGCACCTCACGGTTGGCGAGCTCCTGCTTCCACCGATCAACATCAATGGTCAGCAGCCGATCGAGGTCCTCGTCGGTAACCTCACAACCCTCGAGCTTGAGCTCCTCGCGGGTCGGGATCACACCAACAGCGGTCTTTCGGCCGGTGACCTCACCGTTGTGGTACTCCATCAGCCACAGCAGGGCGCGCAGGTTGTCGCGATATCCGGGCCACAAGAAGTGGCCATCCTCGGCGTCACGCTGGAACCAGTTGACGTGAGCGAAGATCGGCTTCTCCTTGGCGGCGCCGATGATCTTCAACCAGTGAGCGGCGTAGTCGCCCTCGGGATATGACATGAACGGCCGCATCGACATCGGGTCATAGCGAAGCTGGCCCTCGACACCCTCGGCAGCGAAGGTCGCCTCAGCGCCGAGCGTCAGCCCGTCGTACACGCCCTCGGCGACGTCTTCGATCGCGCGCACCAGCGGCTCACGATCGCGGGTGCGACCGCCGAAGATCACGCCGTGGATCTCCACTCCGCGTGGGTCTTCGAAGTCTTCGGCCACATTGGGCACATTGGCCAAGGTCGTGGTGAAGCGGCTGTTGGGATGCGCCCACGGGTCGTCTTGCTGATCAGCGGTGCGATGAGCGATGACCTGACCCTTCCAGTCGACCCAGCCGGTGACATCGGCGGGAGGAGCGTCGGTCTTGCCTTCCCACCAAACTTCCTTGGTGGTCGGGTTGTAGGCGACATTGGTGAACAACGCCTTCGAGCCGGGCTTGATCGACTCGAGCGCGGTGGGGTTGGTCTTCTCGTTGGTGTCCTTGGCCACGCCAAACACACCGAACTCGGGGTTCATGCCGTAGAGCTTGCCGTCTTCGGCAACCCACAACCAAGCGATGTCGTCGCCATAGAAGTCGACCTCGTAGCGATCGCCCAAGGCGTCAGGAGCCAGGGTCATGGCGAGGTTGGTCTTGCCGGACGCGCTCGGGAAGCCGCCACAGATGTGGTACTTCTTGCCGGTCTGCTTGTCGCGGATGCCCAGCAACATGAACTGCTCGGACAAGAACTCACCCGACACCCAACCGTCGTACGCGGCCTGGCGCAGGCCGTGAGCGATCTTGCCGAGCAGGGCGTTGCCGCCGTACGACGAACCGAAGTGCAAGATCGTGCGCTCGTCGGCGACGGTCACGAAGTAGCGCTGGTCGGCGTCGGTGCCCTGGCCGAGGTTTTCCAAATCGCCGGTCACGTGGACGGCGCGGACGAACTTGCTTGGGTCCTTCAGACCTTGGATGTGCTCCACCCCGACGCGGCCCATGCGGATCATGTGCAGGCAGACGGTGCGGTTGTCGGTGAGCTCGACGCCAGCTGCGAAGGACTCGAGCGGCGATCCGGGAGGGGCCATCAAGTAGGGGATGACATACATGGTCTTGCCCTTGAGCGCGCCCTTCATGCGCTCTTCGAGCATGGGCTTCATCTCCGAGGCAGGCCGCCAGTTGTTGTAGACACCCTTGTCGCTCTCGCGATTGGTGGCCACAATGGTGCGCTCTTCGGAGCGAGCGGTGTCCTTGTGATAGCTGCGGGAGTAGTAGGCGCCTTCACCGACCGGGAAGATCTCGCCGGCATCGAGGGACTCCTGGATCAGGCGGTCGTCGTCGCTGGAGTTGACGACCTCAACCCGGTCAGCACCGGTGTGATCTGCCCAGTAACGCACATACTCCTGAACCGCAGGATTGGTGAGCCCTGCATCATTCAGGACTGATTCCACATCGACCATTTGGTGGCCCTCTCAATGTCAGACAAGCGGCTTCCCACGTGAGGAAGCCCGGTTGTTACGCAATCGATACTTTATGACGTCTGGCGGGGAAGCACGAATTCGGCCTCCATCGATGGTGTATGCCAGTGGCCGCTTTGCGACGTACGACGGACTGCGCGGGCCAGCCCGCTTGCGTCATACGAATTGTGGTGGGGCTGCCTTGCGTCATACAAAACGTGGCCATATGGCCACCAACCGTATGACGCAAGCAGCAAACCGCACGCAACGTATGACGCAAGCAAGGAGCCGCACGACTCCTATGACGCAGCGCCCGGCGTACGCCGCGCAAAGAGCAAGCCATCCTCGATCGGCAGCGGCAACCGCGCTCAGTGGCCACGCCGGGCTCGCCCGATCCGCGAGGCGGCCCTACGATCAAGGGCAGTCGGATCTTGGAGGGCGCATGAGCAAAGGCACGATCGTGATCACCGGGGCGAGCTCGGGTCTGGGCGAGGAGATGGCGCGACAGTTCGCCGACCTGGGTTATGACCTGGCGCTGTGCGCCCGTCGAGTCGACCGGCTCGAAGCACTCCAAAGCGAGATCACCAGCGCCCACCCGCAGACCAAGGTGAGCGTCGCCGCCCTCGACGTCACCGACGATGACGCCGTCTTCGCGGTCTTCGGGGAGTTCGCGAGCCAGTTCCCCAGCATCGATCGGGTGATCATCAACGCCGGGCTTGGCAAGGGCGCAGCCTTGGGCACCGGCAGGTACGACGCAAACCGCGAGACCGCGATGGTCAACTTCGTCGCCGCGTTGGCCCAAAGCGAGGCCGCCTTGGAGATCTTCCGGCGCCAAGGCCACGGGCACTTGGTGATGATCTCCTCGATGTCGGCGCTGCGCGGCATGCGCAAGTCGATGACGACGTACGCCGCCACGAAGGCTGGAGTGGCTGCCCTCGCCGAAGGCGTGCGCTCCGAAGGCATCAAAGGTGTAGACGTGACCGTGATCTTCCCCGGCTACATCCGCTCGGAGATGAACGACAAGGTGGAGCAGAAGACCAAGATGATGGTCGACACCGAGACCGGCGTGAAATCGATCGTCTCCGCAATCGAGAAGCGGGTGGCCAAGGCTTACGTGCCGGCGTGGCCCTGGGTGCCGATCGGGGTAGCGATGAAGACGCTGCCGCTGTCGGTCGTGCGCAAGCTGAGCTGATGACCAGCGAACCCACCTTCACCGCACCAGCAGGCACCTTCATCGGCTGGCGCGACCAAGAGGTCGTGAGGGCCACCGGCATCCGTTATGCCCGGGCGGAGCGCTACGCGCCACCAAAGCCTGAACCAGACGGCGGGGAGATCCGCGCCGATCGACCCGCACCGGCTTGCCCGCAGGAGCAAACCGAGATCGAGCGCGAACTCATCGGCCCGATCCTCGACGGGCTAGGCATGAGCGAAGACTGCTTGCGCCTCTCGATCACTCGGCCAGCAAACTCCGCAGCCGACCTCCCGGTGATGGTGTGGATCCACGGCGGCTCATATGTGCATGGCGCCGGCGATGCTCCCGTCTACGACCCCGCACTCCTCGTGGTCGAGCAACAGGTGATCGGGGTCAATGTGACCTTCCGACTCGGCCGCCTGGGCTTCCTGGGCGCCGACCAGGACCCTCCGGCAAACCTCGGCCTGCTCGACATCCAGGAGGCATTGCGTTGGTTGCAGCGCAATGTCAGTGCCTTCGGTGGCGACCCCGCCAAGATCACGATGTACGGCGAATCCGCCGGCGCCGACGCGATCGCGCACCTGATGATCGCCGAGGGGTCGACCGGCCTGTTCCACCGGGCGATCCTGCAGAGCACGCCACTGGGTCTGAGCCGCAATCGCGCCGAGATGAGCGCCGCGATGCTGGCTGCGTCGAGGAGTCACGACCCCGATGGCCCCGTCGGCGAATTGGTCCGCACTCAACCCGAGGTGCTTGAGCCGGCCCGCAAGTTCGGCTTGCGCGGCACGATGGCCTTCGGGGTGCAATACGGCCAGCATCCGATGCCACCCGAAGCGGCCGTCGACGCGGCTTGGCGCGCGGTAGCGCGGGAGTACGACGTACTCATCGGGGCGAATGCCCGCGAGGCCGCGCTCTTCTTGGAGTCGATCCCACGCAAGCCGCTGCCCTTCCGGATGCCCGTGGTCGGGCGGGTGACGAGCTGGATCTTCATCACCTTGTTGAGCTGGATCGTCTATCGGCGCCCGGTCGCTGGCTTCGCCAAACGTCATCGCGCGGGCGGCGGCAAGGTCGCCACCTATCTGTTGACCTGGGGCCCCAAGGGCAGCAAATACCGCGCTGCGCACACTCTCGACATCCCGCTGCTGCTTGGCACCCCGCAGTGGTGGGCCCGCAACCAGTTGATCGCCGGAATGAGTGATGAGCAGTTGGCTACCGATGGGCGCCGGATGCGCGAGATCTGGGGTCGCTTCGCCCGCAGCGGGCAGGTCGATGCCGTGGGTCTGCCCGGCCTGATCAAGATCAAGACCCGCTGAGTCCGGCACTCGAGCTCAGCACTGCATGCGACTCGAGCAGACTCGGGCCATACCAAGTCAGCAGGCGCCCACTGATCAGCTGCGTGGGAGTCGCGGTGAACGCCTCCGGCCCATCGGCGGCGGTGAACTCATATGGCTCATCGGGCAGGAGTACGACGTCTGCCCCGGCCCCGTCAAGGTCACCCAGGTCGACTGCCGGATAGCGCGGCAGAGCCTTGAAGATGTTGTCCCAACCGACACGTCGCAACAGGTCGGTGGTGAAGGTGCCCCCACCCACGACCATCCACGGGTCGCGCCAGATCGGCACCGCCACGACCCGACTGACCGGCGGCATCGGTGACCAGAGCCGCTCCACCTGCGCCAACCACTCGGGTCGCTCCCATCGGAGTACGCCGAACAGCCGGTCATAGGAGGCGATCGCTTGCGGGATCGACTCGATGTCGGTGACCCACACTGACACGCCCATCGCCCGCAAACGCTCGACGTCGAGGCGCCGGTTTTCTTCCTTGTTGGCGATCACCAGGTCGGGAGCCAGCGAGGCGATCAACTCCAGGTTGGGGTTCTTCGTGCCCCGCACCCGGGCCACGTCAAGATCGGCCGGGTGAGTGCACCAATCTGTGGCCCCAACCACTGCTTCGGGACGCGAGTGGGCCAAGGCCTCGGTGATCGACGGCACCAACGAGATCACTCGCGAGGCAGGCGCAGCCATCGCGACCGGATGTCCGAGATCGTCAGTCAGAGTGCTCACACGCTACGACGGTACTGCCCGCCGACCTCGAAGAAGGCGTTGGTCACTTGCTGCAGGGAGCAGACCCGGGCGACGTCCATCAGCACCGCAAAGACATTGTCGCCGCTGACCGCGGCCTCCTTCAGCCGACCCAGCGCCACCTCCGCCTCGGCGCGATGGGTCTGGTGGAAGGCCTGCAGGCGCTCCAGTTGGGAGGACTTCTCGGCATCGGTTGCGCGAGCCAGCTCAACTGACTGCGTCTGGGTGGGAGCATCTGGAGCCAAGAAGGTGTTGACCCCGATGATCGGCAACGACCCGTCGTGCTTGCGATGCTCATAGAGCATCGACTCGTCTTGGATCTTGCCGCGCTGATAGCCGGTCTCCATCGCCCCCAGCACGCCGCCGCGCTCGTTGATCCGCTCGAACTCGACCAACACGGCCTCCTCGACCAGATCGGTGAGCTCATCGATGATGTAGGCGCCCTGAAGGGGGTTTTCGTTGAAGGCCAATCCCCACTCGCGGTTGATGATCAGTTGGATCGCCAGGGCCCGGCGTACGGACTCATTCGTCGGTGTGGTGACGGCCTCGTCGAAGGCATTTGTGTGCAGGGAGTTGGCGTTGTCGTAGATCGCGGTCAGTGCTTGCAGGGTGGTGCGGATGTCGTTGAAGTCCATCTCCTGGGCGTGCAGGGAGCGGCCGCTGGTCTGCACGTGGTATTTCAACTTTTGTGAACGCTCGTTGGCGGCGTACTTCTCCCGCATCGCCACCGCCCAGATCCGGCGAGCGACTCTGCCCAGCACGGAGTATTCGGGATCCATGCCATTGGAGAAGAAGAAGGACAGGTTGGGCGCGAAATCATCAATCGCCATCCCCCGCGCGAGATATGACTCCACATAGGTGAAGCCATTGGCAAGTGTGAAGGCCAGCTGAGTGATTGGATTGGCCCCGGCTTCGGCGATGTGATAGCCCGAGATCGACACGGAATAGAAGTTGCGCACCTCGTGGTCGATGAACCACTCCTGGATGTCGGCCATCATCTGCAGCGAAAACTCGGTGGAGAACAAGCAGGTGTTTTGACCCTGGTCTTCCTTGAGGATGTCGGCCTGCACGGTGCCGCGCACGCTGCTCAGGGCCACTGCCGTCAGCTCGGCCCGCTCGGCATCGTCGGGCGCACGCCCCTCCCGCTCGTGGAAGGACTCGACCTGTTGGTCGATCACCGTGTTGAGGAAGAAGGCGAGCACCGTGGGCGCCGGGCCGTTGATCGTCATCGACACGCTCGTCGTCGGGGCAACCAGGTCGAAGCCAGCAAAGAGCGCCGACATGTCATCAAGCGTCGCGATCGAGACCCCAGAAGTGCCGACCTTGCCGTAGATGTCGGGGCGCACGTCGGGGTCGCGACCATACAGAGTCACCGAGTCGAAGGCCGTGGACAGCCTGGTCGCCTCGCTGCCCTCGGAGAGCATCTTGAAGCGCCGATTGGTGCGGAAGGCATCTCCTTCACCCGCAAACATCCGGGCCGGGTCTTCGTGATCACGCTTGAAGGCAAAGACTCCAGCGGTGAAGGGGAACTTGCCGGGGAGGTTTTCCTTGCGCCAGTAGCGCACCAACTCGCCATGATCGTCGTACTTCGGCAGCGCGACGCGCGGCACCTTCAGGCCAGCCAAGCTCTCCTTGGTGAGCCTGGTGCGGATCTCTCGATCACGCACCTTCACGACCTGCTCGTCACCGGAGTACGACGAAACCACCTGCGGCCAGGCGGCAATCTCATCGCAGAGCTGATCGGGCAGATCGGCCTCAGCTTGGGCCAACAGCATCGGCAGATCACCCGGGTCACCATCGGCCAAGGCCACGGTGACCGCCTTGAGTTGCTGCACTTTGCGCGCCGCAGCGACCAGGCGCTCGGTGTCGGCGTGATAGTCGCGCACCACGCTGGCGATCTCACCCAGATAGCGCTCACGCTCAGGAGGTACGACGTGTCGCAGCCCAGATGAGGCCCGCCCGCTCACCTGCGGCAACGCGCCCGAAGCTATCGGGAGGCCGTGCTCGGCGAGGCTGTCGCGGAGGTGTTGGTAGAGAGCGGTGACGCCGTCGTCGTTGAAGCGGGCCGCGCTGGTGCCAAAGACTGGCATGTCTTGGGGTTGCTGGCCGAAGGCTTCGCGATTGCGCACGAGTTGGCGACCCACATCACGCAGCGCATCGGCCGCGCCGCGGCGCTCGAACTTGTTGATCGCCACCGTGTCGGCGAAGTCGAGCATGTCGATCTTCTCCAGCTGCGAGGCCGCCCCAAACTCCGGGGTCATCACATAGAGCGAGTGGTCGACGAAGGGCAAGATGCCCGCGTCACCTTGGCCGATGCCAGGCGTTTCGACGATCACCAGGTCGGCGCCCCCAGCCTTGGCCACCGCGATCACATCACCGAGTTGGGTGGGCACCTCGTGGGCACCTCGGGTGGCCAGGCTGCGGAAGAAGATCCGGTCACCGTCAAGAGAGTTGGCGCGGATGCGGTCGCCGAGCAGAGCTCCCCCGCCCTTGCGTCTGGTCGGATCGACCGCAATCACGGTGACCCGCAGTTTGTCCTGCTGGTCGACGCGCAGTCGCCTGACCAGCTCATCGGTCAGCGACGACTTGCCCGAGCCGCCCGTGCCGGTGATGCCAAGCACCGGCACCGTGCGTTTGGCTGCGGCCTGGCGGATCGTCATACGAAATGAGTCGCTCCAGGCCGACTCCTCGGCCCCAGTCATGGCGCGGGCGAGAGCAACCCGCTCGCCGGAGAGCACGCGATCGGTCTCCAACTCACCGGCCCACATGGGGAAGTCAAGCTCCTTGACCACGGAGTTGATCATCTGCACCAGGCCCATGCGCTGGCCGTCTTGGGGCGAGAAGATCCTCACCCCGCTGCGAGCCAGCCGCTCGATCTCGGCGGGCACGATCACCCCGCCGCCACCGCCGAAGACCCGAGTCTTGCTGGCTCCTTGGGCGGCGAGGCGCTCGACAAGATATTCGAAATACTCCACGTGCCCGCCTTGGTATGACGAGACACAGACGCCCTGGACATCTTCTTCGATCGCGGCGTCGACGACCTCCTGCACGCTGCGATTGTGACCCAGATGGATCACCTCGCAGCCTTGGCTCTGCAGGATGCGCCGCATGATGTTTATCGAGGCATCATGACCGTCAAAGAGGCTCGCGGCAGTCACCACTCGCACATGGTTGGCGGGTCGATGCAGCTCGGTCACAATGGCCCCTCAAAAACAGTTGGACGTCCTATCACCCATAAAACTAGGACATCCAACTATCTAGCGCAAGCGTTGCACCACGTCTCCATGATGTGAGCGCAGTTTGCCCAGGAGTCGGATCATCGACCTCTGGTCGGAAGCGTTGAGCCCTGGCGTCGCAAAGACTTCGTGGTTGAGGGTCTCGGTGGCATCTTCGACGACCTCCCGGCCCAGGTCGGTGATCGCAGCCAGCACCACGCGCCGATCCTCTTCGCGCCGCAATCGCTCGACATATCCCTGCGCGACCAACCGGTCGACTGCGCTGGTGATGCTGGTCGGATGCACTTGGAGGAGGGTCCCCATCCGGGCCATCGGCATCGATCCAGATCTCGCGAAGCCGAGCAGCCGGAGCAACTCGAAGCGCGCAAAGGTCAGCCCGTAGGGCTTGAGCACTTCTTCGATGCGTTCGTGGAGCAATTGCTGAGCCCGCACCAACGAGGTGACCATCGCCATAGCATCCGCCTGATCACCCCACCCATGAGCCTGCCATTGGCGATGCGCCTGGGCAATCGGGTCGATCTCGGGTGAGTCCATGCGACTGAGACTACTAGGACATCCTAGTTATGCCCTGGTCGATGTGCCCAGCGTCGAGGTGCCCAGCGTCGATCTGCCCAGACGTCGATCTGCCCAGACTTAGACCAGTACCACTGACTTGCCGAGAGTACGCCGCTCATCCATGTCGATCAGCGCCTGCGCGAAATCGTCAAAGGGATAGGTCTTGCCGATCGGCGGGTCGATCACACCTGAGGCCATCATCGGCAACAACCGCTCCCATTGCTCTTGCAGATAGCCCGGCGTGGTCATGGCATATTCACCCCACGCTGCGCCTCTGACATCGACATTGTTGAGCAGCAGCCGGTTGACCTTCACCTGCGGGATGTCGCCGGCCGCAAAGCCGACCACCATGAGCCGACCGAAGCGACCCAGCACGCGCAAGGAGTCCAAGAAGGTGTCTCCACCAACGACATCAACCACCAGGTCGACCGCACCGATCGCCTGCACTGATTCACGGAAGCCGTCCAGGAGTACGACGTGATCGGCGCCGAGTCGGCGTACGAAATCAGCCTTCTCCTGGGTGGAGACCACAGCAATGGTCTTGGCACCGAGCCCCTTGGCCACCTGGATGGTGGCGGTGCCCACGCCCCCAGCAGCACCATGGATGAGCACAGTCTCGCCCGGCCGGGTCTGGGCTCGTAGGCCCAAGACGAACTCCGCCGTCATGTAGTTCATCGGGATCGCGGCGGCCTGCTCGAAAGTCACGTTGTCGGGCAGTTTGAAGACCGAGTCGACTCCCGCGGCCATCACTTCCGCGGCAGCCCCATAGCCAGCACAGGTCGCCACCCGGTCGCCCACGGCGAGCCCCGAGTCGGGCGGGGCGCTCTTGACCACGCCAGCAGCGTCGACCCCAAGGGTGAAGGGTGGCTCGGGCTTGAGTTGATACATCCCCTTGCTCAACAGGAGGTCGGGGAAAGACACCCCGATCGCCTTGACTTCGATCAGGACCACCGGCCCCCACGGCCCCTCCGGATCAGGCTCGGGGATTTCACGGATCTCGACTGCTGTTGGCCCGTCAAGTCGGGTCACCTGGATTGCTCGCACCAGCCGAGCCTACGCCGTACGCCGGATCGGCCCAGCCGGAGTTGCACAGCCGGACCTGCACAGCCGGATCTAACTAGCCAGGTCAGGCCGTGGCGGAGGGCAGTGGCGCCTCGAAGACTTGCTGGGCAAACCAGGCGACTCGCTCGGCCATCTCAGCGGGAGAGCCTTCAGGCGACAGGATCATGCTCAAAGTGAGCCGCACTGCCATGTCACAAAGAGACCTGAGTTGATCTTCAGGCAGGTCGTTCTCATAGCCAGACGCATAGCCAAAGAGCCGCTCGACCGCGACCTGGCGCAACATGGCCGAGTCGGTCGTGACCAACTTCAACAGCTCGCTCTCCCGGCCATAGCTGGCCCCGATGATCTCGCGCACCAAGGGGTTGTCGGCGGCAAACTCCAAGCAACCTTGCACACCGACGCGCACTCCGTCACGGAGCCGATCGGGGCGCGGCTCAAAGGCTTCATCAACGATCTTGAGGAAGTTGCCGAGCTCGTTCATCACCAAGGTCTCGGCCAACTTCTGCTTGTCACCAAGCAGGTTGTAGACGGTTTGCCGACTCACGCCGGTGAGCTTGGCGACCTTGGACATCGTCACTGCCATCCAACCCTCGAGCGCGGTCAGATCACGCGCCGCTGCGACCAGTCGGTCACGCAGTTTGGGGCTCGAAGCAGAAGCGGGCATGCAGGGATTGTATGCGCATCCGCGAGCGGCGTAGGCTCAGATCCAGTAGAGGAGAAGCGACAGCGCGCTTCTGACTTCGTTGGTCAGCCAGCCGCCTTCGGCCAGGAGGGGCTGCAACTCGCCCAAGGTGAGCCAGGTCAGCCCCGGCTCTGCGTCAGAGCGCTCGATCAACACGAGTCGATAGTGGGCAACATCTTGGAAGAAGCGCCCACCCTCGTCTGACTGCGCCACCGAAGCCACCACTTTGCCTGACGTGGCCAGCCCGACGGAGTGTCCCCATTCAGCACGGTTGACCAAGCCTGGCTCCACGACGGGCGCCAGCCCGAAGTAGGCAATGCCCTCCTCGATGCACGCAGCGAGATCGATGGTGACCGCCTCAGCCGTGTCGATGATCGGCTGGTCCCAGGCCTCGACCTCACGAGCATTGGTCTTGATGTCAATCTGGCGCACACAAAAGGCTCCGCCCTTGACCGTGACCTGACCTTGGCGGTCGACACTCCATCCCTGAAGATCATCCAAACTCACCAAGGTCGGCTCGGCATCGGTCGGTAGCGAAGTGATCGAATCCTTGGCTGCCTCGCTGACCCCGGCGCGGGTCGACCGATAGGACTCCCTCAGCGCCCTACTCCAGGCACCCTCGACGCTGGCGAAGGGCTCGTCGCCGACCAGGAGCTCCCACGGCGAAGAGACCAGCACTGAGCGTGCGTCGGTGTTGATCGCATGGTCGTCATGCAGCATCCGCAGCAGCTCCCGAGCAGGAAACCACTTCAAGTGACCGGGCAGGTCTGCAGCAGCGATCTCGGCCGTGACCAAGACATTGCGATTGAACTTGCCCAAGAACCGAGTGCCTTGCTCACTGCCCAGAGCATCCACATGGGCATTCGGGTCGGCCGTGACCAGCTCCGCGAAGGGTTGGCTCGCGCCACCATGCACCCGATCAAGGTTGCTCGCGGTCGCCTGCACAGACGGCGCGAGTTGACTCAACCCCAAGTCTCCGGGCTCCAATTTGGCCTGGACGAGCAGGTGCACGTCACCGTCGTACTCGCGTCGAATGAAGGCCAAGGTGCCGATCTCGCGCTGCTCCAGCAGCGGCGCCAACCATCCGGTCTGCGCATCTGCGACGCCAACGACCGAGAAGAATCGACCTGTTTGGTGTTGGATCCTGTCCTCGACCCAACTCCACTGGGTTGAGTCCTCTAGAGAGATCGGGCGTACGACGCACTGCTGCACCTGGCGTTGGGCCGCCAACCAGGCCGCAAGTGAGGGGGAGTCACTCACTCTGAATCACCATCCGCCCACGATGCTCGTAATACTCAAGGATTACCTCCGGCCCGAAGACCTCCACGATCCGGTCATAGCCACCTGGCTGGGCCAGGATGCGGGCGAAGAGCTGGTCGCCGAAAAATCGCTGAGCTTGGCCGTGATGTCTGATCCCATAGATCGCCAACTGCGCCATCAGCACCGGTCCCAGCCGGCCTCCCTCTCCGATGCCCGGGAAGATCTGTGGCAGCAGCGGCCGGATCGGATCACGCGTGTAGCGATCCAGGATCGCCACCAGCTCTAGGACACTGCGATTCTCGACCGCTTGGGAGGGCGCGCTCAGATTGCGCTCGGCATCGATACGCATTGAAGTCAGCTGCTCCTCGACGATGACCAACTCACCCAACGCGGCCAGGCGCACCCACAAGTCCAGATCAGACACCTGGATGAGCGCCGGATTGAAGCCACCGATCCGCTCTAGGTCTCCTCGCCGACACATCGCCGAGGAAATACAAAGATCATTGCCATGATCGAAGAAGCGCCGCAGCCAGGCAATCGAATTGGTCTCCACGCCCTTGAAGGCTCCCTGGGCCCAACCACCGTCGCTGGGCTCGGAATCGGCTCCGATGAATCGCACCCGAGTAAACACAGCAGCGTTGGCGGGGGCATCGTGAAGCAGAGACACCTGCTTGCTGAGCTTGGACTCAGCCCAGACGTCATCGGAGTTCTGGAAGGCCACCAACTCTCCTGTGGCCAGCGACAACCCGAGATTGCGGGCATGTTTGATCCGATTGCGGGGCAACTCCACAAGCTGCAAGCGCGGGTCGGCGAAGCCTGCCACGATCTGCGCCGTACGATCGGCGGAGCAATCATCGACCACGATCAGCTCAAGATTGTCGTGGCTTTGAGCCAGCACCGAAGCAACCGCCTCGGCCACAAAATCCTCGTGCTGGTAGGCAGCCATGATCACCGAGACCTTGGTCGCCTCCGGAGCAGGCAGACCAACGGCAGGTCTGGATCGGCCCAAGCGCATGCGGCCCACCCTAGACTGACACTCGTACTACGCAACCAACGGCAGAGCCGCTGCGCCATCAACGGCAGAGCCGCTAGGCAACCAACGACTCAGCGCGCTGACTCAAGCAGTACGGCTCGGCTCCACCGGCACGAAATCAGCCTTCTCGCGGACACCGCAGTCTGGGCAGCACCAGTCGTCGGGGATGTCAGACCAGGCAGTGCCAACCGCGAATCCTTCGCGCTCGCATCCCTCGACCACCTCATAGGTGAACTCACAACCCGGGCATTGGGCGGCGAGGACTTCTTCGGTGAGCACCACCCGAGTGCGGTCGCCACGAGTCACATCATCCTTGGTCGGCACGGGATATTTCGCCAAGATCTTGTCGCGTTTGCGCGGGCTGATATTCGCCAGTGACATGTCGCCGCCATGGTGGGCCAGGACGCGTGGGTCCATCACCCGACGCCAGACCGCGGGGATCACGGCCAGCACGATCATGCCGGCGTACCCAGTGGGCAGCACCGGCGACTCCTCGAAGTCGCGCAGGGTTTGATAGCGCCGGGTCGGGTTGGCGTGGTGGTCGCTGTGACGCTGCAGGTGATAGAGCAACACATTGGTGGCGATGTTGTTGGAATTCCAGCTGTGACTCGGGTCCACGCGCTCATACCGCTCTCGCTCCCCGATGCCGACCTTCTGGCGCAGCATGCCGTAGTGCTCCATGTAGTTGACCACCTCGAGGAGCGAGAAGCCCACGATGGCCTGGAGCACCAAGAAGGGCAGCACCTGCCAACCGAAGATGGCGATCACCGAGCCCCAGAGCACCGCCGACATCAACCACGCGTTGAGCACGTCATTGCTGATCCGGAAGGGATGCTTGCCCTTGCGCGCGAAGCGACGCTTCTCCAGATTCCAGGCGCTCTTCAGACTGCCCCAAACGGTGCGCGGCCAAAACTGGTAGAAGTTTTCGCCCACCCGCGAGCTCGCCGGATCTTCTGGTGTCGCGACCCGCACGTGGTGGCCGCGATTGTGCTCAATGTAGAAGTGGCCATAGAAGCTCTGCGCGAGCGCGATCTTGGAGAGCCAGCGCTCCACCGACTCGCGCTTGTGCCCCAACTCGTGGGCGGTGTTGATGCCGATGCCGCCGATGCAGCCGATCGAGATCGTCAACCCGATCTTGTCCATCAGGCTCATGTCGAGGTGATAGAGCCGGTCTGAGAAGAAGACCGACTGACCCCATTCGTGGAGCCCGAGGGTGTCCACCACCCAAGCCGCCGGATTGCCGCCCGACACGGCCCACATGGCGCCGATGAAGCCGAGATACTGGATCGGCAAGAAGATGAAGGTGATCCACCGGTAGTACTTGTCGTTCTCCAGGGCTTCGATCATGTCGTCGGGCGGATTGGTGCGATCAAGCCCCACTGTCAGATCGATCGCGGGTACGACGATCAAGATGATGATCGGGCCCAGCCACAGCCACGCCGACCAGCCAGTCACGACGTACATCCCAAAGCCCAAGAAGGCCAAGCTGGGCACGACCAGCCCGAACAGCCACAGATAGCGCTTCTTGTCTTTCCATTTGGCAGTTGAGCCTGCTGGGACGGTCTCGTTGATGCCGTCAGTGGTCATCGCCATGAAAATCTCCTCTTTACACTCAAGTGGATTGTGTAAAGTTACCACTGGTAACAGGCAATTACTACTAACGAAATCTCGCTTGTGGCGAGAGATGCGTGAGTTATCCTCTGTGCACTAGCGTGACTCTCGTAGGAGCCCCCGGATGACTCGGACCATCGCCCTACGCCTGGCCACACCATTGTTGATCGGGCTGTTGGCATTTGCCTTCCAACCTCTGCCTACCCACGCACAGTCGAATCCAACCAGCAGCGCCGAGGCGATTGCCAAGGCCGACGTGCTCACGAAGAAGAAGCCTCCCAAGACGAAGCACCACCCAAAGAAGGGCAAGCGGAGCAAGGCCAAGAAGGGCAAACGGCAGGCCTCCCCGCAGACCAGTCGGCCAAATATCGTCGTGGTGATGATGGATGACATGCGGGCCGACGAGCTTGCCTACGCGCCCACAGTCACCTCACTGCTCGCTTCGCGCGGCATGTCCTTTGCCAACTCCTTCTCGCCCTATCCGCTGTGCTGCCCGGCAAGGGCGTCTTTCCTGACCGGGCAATACGCCCACAATCACGGCGTACTCGCCACCGAGGCTCCTTGGGGATTCGGCTCCTTCAACGACGCCTCGACCCTTGCGGGCAACATGCAGGCCGCTGGCTACAACACCGCGATGGTCGGCAAGTATCTCAACGGCTACGGCTGGATGCCTTCGAAGGTGACCGGCGGCCCTTCTCGGCGCTACAAACCGCCCGGCTGGACAGACTGGATGGCCAGTCTCGACACCAACGCTTTGGAGCTGCCCACCCTCGGCAAGGGCGGCACCTACAACTACTTGCGCTTCAAACAAAACATCAACGGCCGGGTCAAGATGGCCAAGCGCCCGAAGTACTCCGCTGATGTGATCGCCGACCAAGTCACCGGGCTGGTCAAGAAATACAAGAAGCGACCCAAGCCCTTCTTCATGTGGATCACTCCGGTCAATCCCCACGTCGGCGCCCCTGCAGACCCCGGAGACCCGGGTCCATTCGTGAAGAGCAATGGGGTCGTGCAACTCTTCTTGACCCCCTTTGTGCCGCCTCGTTATCGAGGGATGTTCAACGCGCAGATCCCGCACTCACCGGGCATCCCTGCCTCGGGGGTGGCCGAGGAAGACATCACCGACAAGCCGATGTGGATGCAGATCTGGCTGCCCAACACGCCCTACGAAAACGCTGCCATGACCGAGGTGGAGCGTCAGCGTGCCGTGTCGATCTATGCCTGGGATGTGCAATTCGCTCGGATCGTGCGAGCACTGCGCAAGGCCGGGCGCTACGACAACACGGTCTTCATCTTCACCTCCGACAACGGCTACTACTTGGGCGAGCACCGACAACCCCAGGGCAAGATCAACGGTCACGAACCCTCCATCAGGGTGCCCCTGGTGATCGCTGGCCCGGGGGTCGCACACGGCACCACCTTCGCGCCCGCCTCGACAATCGACCTCCCCAGCACCATCCTCGAGATCGCTGGCGCCCCTCCTCGTGGCGGCACCGACGGAGTCAGCCTGCTCCCCGAGTTGGGCGACCCCAATCGCGGCTGGGTGCGCCCGATCGTGATCGAGGGTCGGATGTACGGCATGCCCGCGAGCCCCGAGGTACCCGATGGCCTGTCCAGCTCAGGCATCCGCACCGGCCGCTTCAAATACATCCGCTATTCGACGGGCGAAGAAGAGTTCTACGACTTGCTCAATGACCCCAACGAGTTGGAGAGCCTGCACAACGATCCGGCATACGCCGACATCAAGGCCCAACTGATCACCGTGTGGCAAAACCGGCGCGCCTGCGCCGGTGACCCCTGCCGCGCCCCCCTCCCCCCCGAGCTCCAACTAGACACCAACGACCTACGCGCCCTCGACGCCAACGCCCGCGCCCAATACGCGCTGTACTACCAAAACTGAGCGCTCTTTGGGGCGTCGGTTTACCATGCGCGCATGGGACACCTGCAGCACAATCGAGTACGCCGAACAAGCGGCAGTCCGTGGACAAACGTGGCTGAGGTGGGGCGACAAGGGTAGGTTTTCCTCATGTCTTCGCGCATGCCCGTCCCTACTGAAGTTGATCCGCGGGAGCGGTGGCGCTCGGTGCGGGGGCGCACTGTGGTGGTCACGGGCGCCAACTCCGGTCTCGGGTTGGCCGCGACCAAGCGGTTGGTCGCCGCTGGCGCAAATGTGATCATGGCCTGTCGCCGGGTCGAGACCGCACAAGCAGCCGCCGCCACGCTGGGTCACAGCGTGCGCATCGAGCAGGTCGACTTAGCCGATCAGGCATCGATCAAGGACTTCTCGCTGCGCTTGACCGAGCCGGTCGACGTCTTGATCAACAATGCCGGGGTGATGCAGCCGCCTCATCACCGCCAGACCACTGATGGTTTTGAGTTGATGTTTGGCACCAATCATTTGGGCCATTTCGCCTTGACTGGCCGGATCCTTCCCAATCTCCTCGCCACCCCATATCCGCGCGTCGTGACCATCTCTTCGGTCGCCCACAAGAGCGGCACGGCCAAGGTCTTGGCGGGCAATCCACCGCAGAGCTACAAGCCCTATCGCGGCTATTCACAGTCGAAGTTGGCCAACCTACTCTTCGCCACCGAGTTGGATCGCCGAGCCCGGGTGGCCGGGAGCCCCTTGATCTCGATGGCCGCCCACCCTGGCGTTGCCGCCACCAGCCTGGTCCGCGACCGGGAGGGCATGGGCGCTCGCTGGCTGGCCCGGCGGGTGGCCTCCCCGCTGATGCCCTATGTCTTCCACGGGCCAGACGAAGGCGCTCAGCCGATCCTTTACGCACTGGCCTTTGGAGAGCCCGGCGGCTTCTATGGCCCCAAGCAGCTCTTCGAGTCGACCGGTCGGATTGGCAGGTCGAAGCGCTCACGCTTGGCTCAAGACCCCGAGCTCGCCAAGGCGCTGTGGCAGCAGTCGGAGACACAAACCGGCGTGGTCTTCAACCTCTGAAACCTCTGCTCTTTGCCCAAAGCCAATTTGGCAGGCAAAGTAGAGATATGCCTGAGCCAGCTGAACTCTCCTACGCCCAGTGCCGCGAACTGATTGGTTCGGGGGTGCTTGGCCGGGTGGCGTTCGCTGACGATCACGGCATCGCCGTACTCCCGGTCAACTACAGCATCGTCAACGAGGCGATCGTGTTTCGCACTTCGGCGTATTCGACCTTGGCCAGGCTGCCGGCCCACGAGACCAAGGGCGCCGCGGCGTCTTTCCAGGTCGATCACGTCGACTATGACACCAAGACCGGCTGGAGCGTGCTGGCTCGAGGCGCGACGGAAGTGATCGATGACGACGACGAGCTCGCGCACATCAAACGCACCTGGGATCCTGAGCCATGGGCTAGCGGACCCCGTCCGATCTACATCCGACTGCGTTTCAAGGAGTTGAGCGGACGTCGCTTGACCGCCCACTAGGTCAACAACTCGACCTGGCTATCTAGGTGCCCCTATGGGCTCTTCGACGGCCTGCTCCGCTTCGACTGGCTGCTCACTGTCGACCAAGGCCGCCCCCTCGACATCAACATGCGGCAAGATCTTGTCGAGCCACTCAGGCAGCCACCAGGCCCGATCACCGAGCAGGTGCATGGCAGCGGGCGTGAGGGTCAGTCTGACCACGAAGGCATCGACGAGTACGCCGATCGCCAACCCGAGCGCGATCGGCCGGCTCATCGTCATCGGAGTGTAGACGAAGCCACCGAAGACGGCGACCATGATCAGCCCAGCTGCCAAGACGACCTTGGCGCTGTGGGTGAAGCCTCGTTTGATCGCGGTAGCTGCGTTGGCACCATGCGAATAGGCCTCGTGCATGCCGGACACCAAAAACATCTGGTAGTCCATCGCCAGACCAAACAAGATGCCGATCAGCAGGGTTGGCATGAAGCTAAACACCGGTCCGGTGCGGTGTACGTCGAACACCGGCGCCAGCCAGCCCCATTGGTAGACCGCCACGATCACGCCGAAGGATGCCCCGACCGAAAGTAAGAAGCCCGCGGTGGCCAAGATCGGCACCACAACCGAGCGGAAGACGATCATCAACAAGAGCAGTGACAGGCCCATCACCAGCGCCAGATAGGGGATCAGCGCGTCGGCCAGGCGATCGGAGACTTCGATATTGGCCACGGTCGCGCCGGTGACACCGATCTTGATGTCTTGCTCGGCGAAGGTCTTCTTCACCCCATCACGGATCGCATGCACCAACGACAGGGTCTGCTCGGAGGACGGCCCGTCGGCCGAGACCACCTGGAAGGCCATCGTCTTGCGGTCTTCGCTGACTCCCACGGGCACGACCTGCTCGGCGCCGGGGATGGCCATGATCTCGCGCCCGATCGCGACCTGCTCCTCTGCTTCATCGTCTTTGGAGACCGGCTCGGGGAAGTCCGCGACCACCAGGATCGGGCCATTGGCGCCAGCGCCGAAGGCCTTCTCGATCATCACATACGACTTGTACGCCGATGAGTCGGGCGACTCGTTGCCTCCGTCGGGTAGGCCGAGTCGCAGTTGGGATGACGGGATCGCGATCAGGCCGAGCAGCACCACTACCGCAGCCACCACGAAAGCGGCTCGCTTGGTCACGAAGCCGACCCAGGCCGAGGCGATTGGGTGGGCAGCGTCTGCCGGGTCTGTTGGGGCCTTGCGGCGCCGCTTGGGCGCTGCGGCCGCAGCCAGGTCCGTGCCCTCGACTAGGGCGCGGCGCAGTTTGCGAGGCAGCACACGCAGCCCGACCAGCGACAACATTGCTGGAGTCAGGGTCAGCGATACCGCTACGGCCACACACACGGTGATCGCAGCGAGGGCACCCATCTGGTTGAGCGATGGGATCCGCGCTATCCCGAGGGCGGCCAATGAGATGGTCACGGTGACGCCCGCGACTGCGACCGCGCTGCCCGCCGTACCCATGGCCATCGCGATGTTGTGCCTGATCACCTCGCGGGTCGGGGTACTGCCGGAGTCTTCGACCTTGTGGATCAAGGTGCGCCGGTGTCGGTTGACGATGAAGAGCGAATAGTCGATGCCCACGGCAAGGCCGAGCATCGCACCGAGCATCGGGGCCACCTGCTGCAGGCTGATCCAGTGGGTGAAGGCCATCGCGCCGGTCAGCGCAAAAGCCACACTGGTGAAAGCTGAGGCCAGGGGCAGCCCAGCCAGCAGGAAGGAGCCGAACATCAAGAAGAGCACGATGGCTGCGGCCAACAGCCCCAAGACTTCACCCAGGCCACCCATCTCATTGCTGTAGACGAGCTCTTGGCCGTATTCGATCTGCATGCCGTGCTTGTTGAGCTGGTCACCGACCTTGGGCACCTGGGCCATCAAGTCGGTGTCGATTGCATTGGTGGACTCGTGGAATCTGATCTGGATCAGGGCCGAGCGCCCGTCCTTGCTGACCATCCGCATGCCTGAGGTCATTGACGCGAGCTCTTCGCCGACCGCCAACTGGTGCCAACCATCAGCGAGTTGTTGCTCGGCATCAGCCAGTTTGTCTTGGCCATCTTTGAGGGTCTGCTCGAGCTCTGCCTGGCCCGCGATCCGGGCTTCAAGGGTGGGGTCGTTGGGGTTGGTGGCCTTGATCCGGGCAATGTCATCAGCGCCCTGGTCTACCAGCCAAGACAGTTGATTGAGCTTGAATTGGCCGTCGTTGTATTGCTTCTTGGCCTTCTCCAACTCCGTGCGTCCGTCAGTCAGCTTGGTGGCTGAGGCATCGAGTTGACCTTGAGCCGCAAAGGGGTCGATCACCTCTTTGACGATGTCGAGGTTCTCCCAGTCGGCAAAGGTCGCCGCGATGGCCTCGCGCTGGGCCTTGGTGAAGGGCTTGTCGCTCTGCACGACCGCCGTACCCGACCCGCCTGCGATCGCCGGGATGGTCTTGGAGAGGTGATCGAGCACCCGACCAAACTCGCTGCCTGGCACGGTGAAGGTGTTGACGGTCGGCTTCTGCAATGCCGTCATCGCGCCCCCGCTGGCGAGCACAGCCAGCAGCCACGCGAGTACGACGAGCACGGGTCGGCGCGCGGAGAACTGGCCAATCCTGAAGAGCAGTTTGGCCACAGTCCAACCCCTTGCAATCGACAACCATCGCAAACGCTAACTGAGAGTTAGCACGCTCGCCAACCTAGGCGACGCAGATCACAGGGTCAGGCCAGGTCGCGTACGGCGAGCGAGGCAAAGACCATGGCCGCCCCGAGGGGAGCGCCCGGGCCGGGGTAGACCTCGCGGAAAAGCGCGGCAGCGGAGTTTGACGACGCATACAGGCCGGGGATGACCGCGCCCGATTTGTTGAGCACTCGCCCGGCTACATCGGTGACGAAGCCGCCCTTGGTGCCCAGGTCGGAGAGCACGAATTTCGCTGCGTAGTACGGCGCCTGGTCGATCGGGGTGAGTGCCTTGTTGGGGCCGGTGCCGCCGCAGAAGAATCCGTCGTACTCGTCATTGCCGCGGCCGAACTCCTCATCGACTCCGCTCTCGCAATAGCCATTGAAGCGACCCACGCTCGCCACGACCGCCTCGGATGGCAGGCCAGCTGCCTGGGCCAGCTCCTCCAGGGTGTCGGCCTTGAGCCAGGTGCCGGCCGCCAGGTGATCGGCCGGTTCACCCTCTGGCATGGCGATGCCGGGCAGGTGGCCGCCGTCTTTGTCGTCGAAGACAAACCACGAAGGCACTCGGTCGGCCGACTTGGCCATTTCACGCCCGAATCGGTCATAGGGCAGACACTCGTTGGCATAGCGATTGCCGCTCGCGTCGAGCATTACGCCCGAGCGGATGCCGAGGGTGAAGGAGCCACTGCCGTCGGGGTGCAACAGGCCAGGGCAGAACCATCCCTGGCCGGTCCAATCAAGCGCCGCATCGAGGTCGGCTGCAAAGTCGATCCAGTCGCCGGTGTTGGCGCCCTTGGGTGCCATCGACCAGTCGCTGGCTCCGGGAGTCTCGTGCTCGGCCCGGGCCTGCGGATTGCCCTCGAAGCCACCGGCGGCGATGAGTACGCCGCCTCGCGCCCTGATCTCTTCCTCGCCCCCGCTCCCTTGGCCTGCACAGCGGACCCCAACCACTCGTCCGTCCTCGACGAGCAAACCGGTCACTGCGGTGCTGGTGCGGATCTCACCACCGTCTCGCAGGGTGATCGCGGCCAGACGGGCGATCAGAGCCTGTCCGCCATTGAGAGTACGACGACCAACCTCAGCGCCGAGGCGATCCATCTCCACGGGCGGCCGCAATGCCTTGGTGGCCGCTTCTGGCAACTCGTCGCGCTTGATCTTGCTGGGCTGGATGGAGCGCCCGAAGGGTACTCGGCCGGGAGCATCGAAGTACTCACTGAAGGGGATCCACTCCCACGCGAAGAGGTCGTCTGCCTGGAGCTCATCAACCAACTCCGGCGCGTGCGCCAAGAAGGCCTCGATGCGCGTCGGATCTGCCTCAGGCACGATCGCGTTGAGATATTCGCGAGCCCCCTCGGTGGAGTCTGGGAGATTGTTGGCCTGCTGGATCTGGGTGCCGGGCAGCCAGCACGCGCCCCCGGAGTACGCCGATGTGCCCCCCAGCCAGGCGGTCTTCTCCAAGACCAAGACCGACAGGCCACGCTTGGCTGCGATCGCGGCACCGGTCATGGCGCCACCGCCACTGCCGACGACGATGAGGTCGTATTCGCTCACCACAGGCTCCTCAGGCGCCGGCGCCAGCCATTGGAGGCGCGGTTGGGTCAGCTCCGGCGGCTCCCTGCTCACGCTTGACATATTCCTCGATCGCCTCGATGTCATCCTTGGCGCGAGTGACCACGGTGAGCAGGTCATTCATCGTGGAGACCTCCTCGACCTGCTCCTTGATGAACCACTGCATGAACTGCTCGGCGGCAAAGTCGTTTTCCTCGCGCGCGATCTTGGTGAGATTGAAGATCTGCTCCGAGACGCGCTTCTCCTGGGCCAAGGCGAGCTCGATCGGTGCGGTCACATCGGCGAAGTCGACGGTCGGCGCCTCAACACCAGGCATCCGCACGCTCGCGTCGGTGTCGAGGAGGAATTTCACCATCATCATCGCGTGGTCGCGCTCTTCAAGCGCCTGGGCGTAGAAGAAGGAGGCCATCTGGGGCATGGTCAGGTCGTCGTAATAGATCGCGCAGGCGACATATTGCTGGTGGGCGGCGAATTCATTGCCAATCTGGGCGTTGAGAGCCTCGACGAAGCGTGATGCGGTCACGGGGTGCCTCCTGGGTCAGGTCAGGCAGCCTTGATCTTGCCCGACTTCTTTGCACAAGCGGCCTTGAGCTCGGCCTTCTTGATCTTGACCTTGCCAGATTTGTTGGCCTTGCCAGTGATCGGGTCGAGTTTGACCAACTTGCGCTTGTGCACACCGTATCCGGTCGGCAGGTCGCCGTCCTTCAGCATCTGGATGGGGCAGCGGTTGCAGCGAGTCTTCGACTCGCAACACTCCATCTTGGGAAGCTTCAGCGTCTTGGCTTGCTTCTTTGATTTGCCCACCAGATCAAATTAACACGCACTTAGGCGAGCCTTACCTAATCAGTTGCAAATTGGCTGGCTATATCCACCGCCGGTCTAGTGAGGCTAATGTGCCGACATGTCCACCCCAGAGTCAGGATTAACCGCCAGCACTCGCGCAGGCTATGGCTTCGGTTCGGTCGCCACCGGCACCTTCGGCACCGTCCCCGGCCTGCTCCTGCTCCCCTATCTGACCGACACGCTCGGCATCGCGGCCGCCGTGGCCGGCGTGATCGTCTTTGCCCCCAAGGCCTGGGATGTCATCCTCAACCCGATCGCTGGGCGGATCAGCGACCGCTCCACCGACCCTCGCGGACCCCGGCGGCCCTTCTTGCTCAAGGCCGGCATCGCTCTGGCCCTGTGTTTTGCAGTGCTTTTCGCCGCCCCCGATCTCGGCTCCAAGCTGCTCAACGGCGGCTGGGTGCTGATCGCCTTCCTGGCTTGCGCAACGGCGTACGCCTTCTTCCAGGTGCCCTATGTCGCGATGCCCGCGGAGATGACCGAGTCGTACGACGAACGCACCCGGCTGATGACCTGGCGCGTGGCGATCTTGGCTTTCGCGATCATGCTCAGTGGCGCCACTGCCCCGATGATCCGCAATGCCGCGGAAGGCCGCGACGGCTATCGCTACATGGGCCTGTTTGTCGCCGTACTCCTGATCATCGGCGCACTCGGCGCCTATTTCGGCACCGCCAAGGCACCCATCGGCAAGGTCAAGGCCGACACCGGCAGTCTGGCCGACCAACTCAAGATCATCAGTGGCGCCCGCGACTTCCGCTTCTTGTTGATCACCTTCGTGATCCAGGCGCTGGCCACCGGCTCGATGCTCGCCGGCGTCGACTATCTCGCCCGCAATGTGCTGGAGAAGCCGAGCGCCGGCACGATCTTGTTTGTCTGCTTCGTCGGCCCCGCCCTGCTGCTCACCCCACTGTGGGCGGCCTTCGGCCAACGCGTCGGCAAGAAGTCGGGCTTCGTGATCGCCTCGCTCGTGCTCGCCGCTGGCGCACTGCTCGCGGCCGGCGCCCGCGCCTATCCGGCCTGGGTGGTCTTCTTGGCGGTCGCGCTCGTGGGGGTCGGGTACGCCGGAGCACAGGTCTTCCCGATGGCGATGCTGCCCGACTGCGCCGCGCTTGATGCCGCCAGGACCGGGCAAAATCGGATCGGGGTCTACACCGGGGTCTGGACCGCAGCCGAGACCTTCGGCCTGGCCCTGGGCCCGGGGGTGTACGCCGTGGTCCTCGCGAGCGGTGGCTATGCCTCTTCGACCAGCGGCACGATCACGCAGAGCGACAGCGCCCTCAATGCGATCGTGATCGGCTTCTCGGCGCTACCAGCCATCTTGGTGGTGGCGTCGTTGTTCTTCTTGCGCAAGTATTCACTGACCGCAGAAGAGGTCGAGGTGGCAGGAAGTGAGGGGGAGCTGGCATGAGCGACATCCGCAGTCAACTCGCGGCCCTCAAGGCTGACGACGTACCCGTGCATGGTGGGCGCACCTTGGCCTATGTCTATGACTCCGGGCTGGCCGAGGCCAACCGGATCGGCGAGGAGGCGGTGGCCGCCTTTGCGGGCAGCAATGGCCTCGACCCGACTGCCTTCCCGAGCCTGTTGACCATGGAAAACGCAGTGGTCGGCAAGGCCCTCGATCTACTCGACGCGCCAGCCGAGGCGGTCGGCACCGTGACCAGCGGCGGCACCGAGTCGGTGCTCCTGGCCGTGCAGTCAGCCCGCGACGGAGCCCGCTCCACCCAGGGGGCTTCGTCAGCCCCAAGCCGGCCCAACATGGTGCTTCCATCCACCGCGCATGCCGCCTTCCACAAGGCCGCGCACTATTTTGGGGTCGAGCCCCGGATCGTGCCCGTCGGCGCCGACTTCCGGGCCGACCCGCAGGCAATGGCTCATGCGGCAGATGCCGACACTGTGCTCTTCGTGGGCAGCGCTCCGTCGTACGCCCACGGGGTGATCGACCCGATCACCGAGATCGCCGCAATCGCTGCCGAGCGCGGGGTGCGCTGCCATGTCGATGCCTGCATCGGCGGGTGGGTGCTGCCGTGGAAAGCGCGGCTGGGGCACGTCGTACGCCCCTGGACCTTTGCTGTCGAAGGGGTCACCAGCATCTCGGTCGACCTGCACAAATATGGCTACAGCCCCAAGGGCGCTTCGCTGCTGCTGCATCGCAGCGCCGAGCTGCGCAAGTCGCAGATCTTCGCCAGCGCCGACTGGCCCGGCTACACGATGCTCAACACCACCATGCAGTCGACGAAGTCAGGTGGGCCTCTCGCCGGAGCCTGGGCAGTGCTCAACACCATCGGCGACGAGGGCTATCTGCGACTCACCGAGAAGGTGCTCGCCGGCGTCGCCACCCTCGTCGATGCGATCAACGCCAACCCAGTGCTCTCGCTGGTCGCCGAGCCCGACTCGACACTCGTGGCCTTCACCACCGACGACTCCTGTGATGTCTTCACGATCGCCGACGAACTCCACCGAGCCAACTGGTGGACCCAGCCCCAACTTTCCTTCGCCGGGCAACCAGCCAACCTCCACCTGACCCTGTCAGCCGCGACCGACGTCGACGACTTCTTGCAGGCGCTTGGCGAGGCCGTGCAGACCGCCGTGACCAGCGGACCCGTGCTCGTTGATGACGGCATTCGCGAGTTCGTCGCCTCCCTCGACCCCAGCGCCCTCAGCGACGCCGACTTCGATGGGCTCCTCGCGGCGGTGGGCATGGGCGGCGCCAACTCCGACGGCTCGGTCGGCGTACCCGACTCGATGGCCGAGATCAACGCCCTCCTCGACATAGCCGAGCCCCGGCTGCGCGAGTCGCTGTTGTCGGCGTACCTCGATCGGCTGCTGCGGCCCACGCGCTGAGCACCCCTTGCGGGGCTGCGTCATGCGTTGCGGGCCACAAGGGGCTCAGTCGAGGTTGATCGTGATCGTGCCTTCGAGTACGACGTGATGCGCGTCGGCCTCGCGCACGCGCAGGTCGCTGGTCACCGCGGCCCCCGGCTGCGGCACGACCCCGGCCGCTGAGACCCCGGCCGCTGAGACCCCAGCCTCCGAAACCGTGCCCCCGGACAGGGCGACCTCATCGCCGTACGACGGCACGACGGTAGCGACCCCCAGGTTGCGGCGTACTCGCGCAGCCAGGGCTTGCGCAGAGCGCGCCTCGCCATGGGTGACGAAGACGGTCTTGGGTGCGGGGTCGAGTCCGGCCAGCCAAGTGTCGAGATCGGCCGCATCGGCGTGCACCGAAAAC
>WBZM01000857.1_pt1 | contig 35587 bp, 28 predicted proteins | sample 5204271 | NCBI WGS metagenome assembly WBZM01 (sample SAMN12344346, study PRJNA552823) | activated sludge metagenome | biome: Activated sludge suspended growth; feature: Nitrification reactor; material: Wastewater; isolation source: activated sludge from nitrification reactor of wastewater... | reverse complement strand
CGCCCGCCCTTGACCCGGCTCCGGGCCGGCAATTTTCGTGCCCGAATTTTCGGCCGCGCCAGATTTCGGCGGTTTTTGGCCGCCATTGACACCAGGAAAAGGTACCTCAGGAAGTCAAAGCAATTGAGCATGGTTTTTCTCCAGGGGGTCAAAGGGATTCCAACGCTTCGGCGACGACATCTTCGCTGAGCAACTGGGGCAGCACGAGCGGTGTCGGGCGGCCCGGCGCGTACAACAAGTAAAGCGGGACGCCACTCCTGCCGTGGCGCTCGAGCTGGCGCGTGATGGCGGGATCGCGCCGCGTCCAATCGGCGACGAGGTAGACGACGGCGCGCTCGGCGAAACGCCGTCGGGTATTTTCGGTCGCCAGCGCGACGCGTTCGTTGACCTGGCAGGTGATGCACCAGGCGGCGGTGAAGTTGACGAAGACCGGGCGCCCGGCTGCGACAAGTTCGCGCACGCGCTCGTCCGACCAGGCCAGGCGCTGCGCCTCCGCGTGCGTCGAAACGGCGACCTCGGGTGCGATCAGCGGGCGCAAGAGCAGCACGATGAGCGCGCTCGCGCCGGCGGCAAACAGAACGCGGCGCCAGGCGCGCGGCTGCCATTGCCCGTAACACCAGGCAGCCAAGGCGAGAACGACCAGGCCGGCGAGCGCTGCGCCGAAAGCGCTTGCCCCGGTCTGCTGGCTGAGCACCCAGAGCAGCCAGGCGGCGGTACCGTAGAGCGGAAAAGCGAGCGCCTGCTGCAGGCGTTTCATCCACGGACCGGGCTTTGGCAAGCAGCGCAGCAGCGCGGGCGAAACGCTGAGCAACAGCAAGGGTAGCGCGAAACCGGCCGCCAGCGCGGCGAAGACGGCAAGCGCTTCACCGGCCGGGCGGGTGAGCGCGAAGCCCAGCGCTGTTCCCATGAACGGCGCCGTACACGGGCTGGCCACGACGACGGCGAGAACGCCGGTCGCGAAAGTGCTGCCCAAGCCGCTGCCGGCGCCCAGCGACTGGCCCACCCCGATCAGCCCGGCGCCCAGCGTGAACACGCCGGACAGGTTGAGCCCGACGAGCAGCATCAGATAGGCAAGCAGCGCAACGAGCAGCGGCGACTGGAGTTGGAAGCCCCAACCGAGGGCAGCGCCGCCGGCGCGCAAGAGCAGCAGCGTGCTCGCCAGAACCAGGAAACTGAAGACGACGCCGGCCGCGTAGCTCAGGCCATGGGCAAGCCGCCGCCGCGGGTTTGCGCCGGCTTCGCGGACGAAGCCAAGCGCCTTGATAGCCAACACCGGCAGCACGCAAGGCATCACGTTGAGCAGCAAACCGCCGAGAAAGGCGAGGCCGAGGGCAAGCAGCAAAGCGGGCGATTGGCTCGCCGCAGTCGCTGCCGGGCCGGCCGAGCCGTCCGCAACCAGCGCCGGCGCGGCGTGCAGGCGCAGCGCATGCGCCCGCCGGGCGGAGCCACCGTGCTCCGGCGTCTCGACCACCAGCAGGCCGTCGAGCGGGGCGTTCCCGCTCGGCGGCAGGTCGCCGACGGTGACGCGCAAAGCGACGCCGTCACCGGCCGTTTGCCGCTGCTGCGCGCCGCTCGGGTCGACCGGGCCCCATTCGTAGGCGGCAAACCAGACTGCGGCGCGTTCATCGACAGCCAGACCCGGCACTTCCAGCGTCAGCGTGCGCGCGTCGTCGGAGACCCGATAGCGCCCGCCTGTCGGGCCGTCTGCCGGCCACTGCGCGCGCGCAGCAGCGAACAGCCTCTGCGTTGTCGGGTCGCCGCGCGCCGCACCAGCCGCGTGCGGACTGGGTAGTACGAGGGTCAGGCGAGCCGACTCGGGAATGCATTCGACGCGGCAGACCAACCATTCCGCGTCGAGCACGATGCGCTGTGCGCTGGCCGGCAGCGCTATTTCGGGTATGCGCAGCGGGACGAGCAGCGTTACCGCCTTTTCGTAGCCGTAATTGGTCAAGGGTCCGACCGGCAGACGCTGCGGCACCGGCCAGTGCACTTCGCCGGCCGTCCAGCCGGCGGGCAGCGTCCAGCGCAGCAGCGGAGCGGCGCCGGAAGCGCCGGGATTGCGCCAATAGACGTGCCAGTGCGCAATCAGCTCGAAGTGCAGCCCCAGCCACAGCGTCTGCCCGGGCGCGGCCTGCAGCGGATCGGCGAGCAGCGTCACCTTGGCGTGCGCCGTCGACACGCTCGCCGCGCCCTCGGTTGGCGCGCCTGACCAGGCCGGCGAGCAGGCCAGCCAGACTAGCGCGAACAATCCGGCAAGAAACGCGACGAGCGCCGGCCGCCGACCTCGCGCGATCGGCTGCACGCGGCTACTTGCTGCGCGCGTAGAGGCCGGTGAGCGTCGCCTTGCCGAGGCTGTTCGCATTGACCATGAAGCCGGCGAGCGCAGCGCTTGCACCGGCCGGAAGCTCGAGCTTTTCGAGCTTCATCGCGTACACGGTGAAGTGATAACGGTGCGCCTTGTCGCCGACCGGCGGACACGGGCCGCCCCAGCCCGGCCCGCCAAAGTCGGTGTTGATCTGCACGGCGCCCGCCGGCAGGGCGCTTCCGTCGGCCTTACCGGCGGCTAGCGGCAGCCCGCTGGCGCTGGCCGGCAGATTGATCACCAGCCAATGCCACCAGCCGCTGCCGCCAGTCGGCGCGTCCGGGTCGTGCACCAGCACGGCGAAGCTCTTGGTGCCCGGCGGCGGATTCTTCCACTCGAGCGCTGGCGAAACATTCTCGCCAGTGCAGCCAAAACCGTTATAGACCTGCTGCGCGTTGATCATGCCTTGCGGCTTGATTTGCGGCGAGACGAGGGTGAAATCGCCGGCCTGCACGCCGAGCGCGGCGAGGGCCAGCGTCAGACCAGGAGAAATATGCTTCATCGGTTCGCTCCACAGGAGAAGCAGGGAAAGGGAAGAGTCTTCGGTCGGAAATTGTAGCCGAAGCATCGGGGCGGCGCGTGCGGCTGCGAGCATTCATAGCCATTCGCTATTCTCATTATGCTGATAATTGATTGGACCTATCCACCCCGCGATCCTAGACTTGGTTCGTCCGGGCTGAATGCGGCTCAAGTTCCAGCGAATCCCGTTCGGCGAGCTACGCCGAGCAACTGCGGGTAAGCAGAACCCGGACGCTCGCGGATAGCCCATTTCGCACAGCCAGAGGAGAAAACCATGTCAAGCCATTCAAAGTGCCCATTCTCGGGTGACGCCGCCAAGACGACGGCAGCCCCAGCTTCGACCAACGCCGCCTGGTGGCCGCATCAACTGAAGGTGGCGATGCTGCACCAGCCATCGGCCACGGCGAATCCGCTGGGCGAATCCTTCAACTACGCCGACGAGTTCAGGACGCTCGACCTGGACGCAGTGGTCGCCGACCTGCACGCGCTGATGACCGACTCGCAGGACTGGTGGCCCGCCGACTACGGCCACTACGGACCGCTCTTCGTGCGCATGACCTGGCACGCAGCGGGCACCTACCGCGTCGCCGATGGTCGCGGCGGCGCCGGTACCGGCGCACAGCGTTACGCGCCGCTCAACAGTTGGCCCGACAACGGCAACCTCGACAAGGCGCGCCGCCTGCTCTGGCCGATCAAGCAGAGGTACGGCCGCAAGCTTTCCTGGGCCGACCTGCTCGTCCTCGCCGGCAATGTCGCGCTGGAATCGATGGGCTTCAAGACTTTCGGCTTCGCCGGCGGTCGCGCCGACATCTGGGACCCGGCCGACGAGGTCGACTGGGGTCCGGAAGCGACCTGGCTGGGCGACGAGCGCCACCACGGCGAGCGACAACTTGCCAAGCCACTGGCTGCGGTGCAGATGGGCCTGATCTACGTCAATCCCGAAGGTCCGAACGGCCAGCCCGATCCCCTGGCCTCGGCGCGCGACATCCGGGAAACCTTTGCCCGGATGGCGATGAACGACTACGAAACGGTCGCGCTCGTCGCCGGCGGTCACACCTTCGGCAAGGCACACGGTGCCGGCGACGCCGCGCTCGTCGGGCGCGAGCCGGAAGGCGCGGCGATCGAGGAGCAAGGCCTGGGCTGGCGCAGCAGTTTCGCCAGCGGCAAGGGAGCAGACGCGATCACCAGCGGCCTGGAAGGCGCCTGGACGGCCAATCCGATTCGCTGGGACGACGGCTACTTCGCGACGCTGTTTGGCTACGAATGGGAATTGACCCGCAGCCCGGCCGGCGCCTACCAGTGGCAGCCGACCGACCCGGCGGCGGCAAGCACGGTGCCCGACGCGCACGATCCGACCCGGCGCCACGCACCGATGATGACCACCGCCGACCTCGCGCTGCGCTTCGACCCGGCGTACGAGAAGATCGCGCGCCACTTCATGGCCAAGCCGCAGGAATTCGCCGACGCTTTCGCGCGCGCCTGGTTCAAGCTCACTCACCGCGACATGGGTCCGCGTTCGCGCTACCTGGGCAAGCTGGTGCCGCAGGAAACACTGATCTGGCAGGACCCGATCCCGCCGGTCGATCATCCGCTGCCGGACCCGCACGACATCGCGGCACTGAAGGCGACCCTCCTGGCCAGCGATCTGTCGATTGCCCAACTGGTCTCGACCGCCTGGGCGTCGGCCGCCAGCTTCCGCGGCAGCGACAAGCGCGGCGGGGCGAACGGTGCACGCATCCGCCTGGCGCCGCAGAAGGACTGGGAGCTCAACCAGCCGGCTGAGCTGGCCAAGGTGCTGGACAAGCTGGAAGCGATCCAGAAAGCGTTCAACGGCGCCCAGTCGACGGGCAAGAAGATCTCGCTCGCCGACCTGATCGTACTCGCCGGCGCTGCCGCCGTCGAAGCCGCAGCCCGCAAGGCTGGACACGAGGTCACCGTTCCCTTCTCGCCCGGACGCATGGACGCGACGCAGGAAGAGACCGACGCGCTATCGTTCGCCGTCCTCGAACCGAATGCCGACGGCTTCCGCAACTATGTTCGCCCGGGCTACGAAGAATCGGCCGCCGACTTGCTGCTCGAACGCGCCAAGCTGCTGACGCTGAGCGCGCCCGAGATGACCGTTCTGGTCGGCGGTCTGCGCGTCCTCGGCGCCAATTACGGCGGGTCGCAGGACGGCGTTTTCACGCGACGGCCCGGAACATTGAGCAACGACTTCTTCGTCAACCTGCTTGACATGCGCACGCAGTGGCAGAAGTCGAGCCGGTCTGCCGGCGTCTTCGAGGGACGCGAACGCGCGACCGGCGAGCTCAAGTGGACGGCCAGCGTCGTCGATCTCGTCTTCGGTTCGAATTCCCAGCTCAGAGCGCTGGCCGAAGTGCATGCGTGCAGCGACTCGTCGCTCGCCTTCGTGCATGACTTCGTCGCCGCCTGGAACAAGGTGATGAACCTCGACCGCTTCGACCTGGCGTGAGCCGACGTGTCGCGGGCGGGGGCCGCCAGCGGCCAGCCCGCGACCGGAACAGGGAACGGGCGAAGGAGAAGGAGAAAGGCAAAGAAAAGGGCGAAATCGGCTGATTTCGCCCTTCCCATCTTGTGGCACGCCCGGAGCGACTCGAACGCCCGACCACTTGGTTCGAAGCCAAGGACTCTATCCAACTGAGCTACGGGCGCTTGGCCATCGGCGAGCGATTATACAGGCTTTGTCGGCTCAATCCTGCGGCCGGATGCGGTAGCAGGCGGCGTAGAGCGCCGGCAGGAAGAGCAGCGTGAGGAGCGTGGCGACGATCAGACCGCCCATGATGGCGACCGCCATCGGGCCCCAGAAGACGCTGCGCGTCAGCGGAATCATCGCCAGTATCGCCGCGGCGGCGGTCAGCATGATCGGCCGGAAGCGCCGCACCGTCGAGCCGACGACCGCCTCCCACGCCGGCTTGCCGGCCTTTTCGTCCTGCGCGATCTGGTCGACCAGGATAACCGCGTTGCGCATGATCATTCCCGACAGCGCGATGACGCCGAGGTTGGCGACGAAACCGAAGGGTACGGCGAAGGCGAGCAAGGCACAGGCAACGCCGATCAGCCCGAGCGGCGCGGTGAGCAGGACGAGCAAGGTGCGGCCGGTATTCTGCAACTGGATCATCAGCAGCGTGACGACGCAGATCAGCATCATCGGCATCACAGCCTTGATCGAGTTTTCTCCCTTCGCCGACTCCTCGGTCGCGCCGCCCGGTTCGATGGCAAAGCCGGCCGGCAAGCTGGCGCGTATCGCGTCCAGTTGCGGGTTGATTTCGCTGGTGACGGTGGGCGCCTGCACGCCGTCGCGAATGTCGGCGCGTACGGTCACCGTCGGCAGGCGGTTGCGCCGGGCGATCAGGCCGTCCTCGAGTTCGTAGCGGATGTGCGCCAGTTGCGCCAAGGGCACGTAACGCCCGCCGGCGGTATGGATGTTGATCTCGGCCAGCGCCGCCAGACGGGCGCGTTCGTCACCCGGCGCGCGCGCCACGACATCGATCAACTGGTCGCCTTCGCGCATCTGGGTAACCGTCATGCCGCTGAGCATCGAGTTCAGGAAAGCGGAGAGTTCCTGCGAGCTGATTCCCAGCGCGCGCGCGCGGTCCTGATCGATGTCGAGACGGACGACCTTGCTCATCTCGTTCCAGTCGAAGTTGACTTCGCGCAGATGCGGGTTCTGGCGCATCACCGCGGCGACCTCTTCGGCCGCGCGCCGCAGCTCGCCGAGGTTTTCGCCGGAAACGCGGAACTGAACCGGAAAGCCGATCGGCGGGCCGTTCTCGAGCCGCAGCACGCGCGTGCGTAAACCGCTCCACTCGCCGCTCGAGTCGGCGAAACGTTCCTGCAGCCGACGCTTGAGATCCTCCCGCGCGCCGATGTCGTGCGTCGTGATGACGAATTGGGCAAAGTTGTCGTTGAACAACTGCTGGTCGAGCGGCAGGTAGAAGCGCGGGCTGCCGTTACCCAGATAGCTCGCGTAATACTTGATCGATTTCGCCATTTCGGCGGTGCCCAGCAACTGCTCGACCTTCGCCGCCTGCGTTTCGGTGGCACGCAGCGAGGCGCCGTTCGGCAGCCACAGGTCGACCAGCAGTTCAGGCCGGCTGGCGGCCGGGAAGAACTGCTTCTGCACACCCAGCGCGAGGCCGGCCAACGCCGTGACGAAAGCGAGCACGGTTGCCGCGATGACCAGCCAGCGGTGGTGCAGACAGCTCTCGACGAGGGCCCGGACGCGCCGGTAGAACGGCGTCGCGTAACGATCGTCGCCGTGCTGCTCGGCTTTCCGGCGAAGCTTTTCGGCGTCGAGCAACAGGTAACCCAGATAGGGCGTGAACACGACGGCGACGATCCAGGAAACGAGCAAGGCGATGCTGACGACGGCGAAGATCGAGAAGGTGTATTCGCCGGCACCTGATTTGGCCAGGCCGACCGGCATGAAGCCGATGGCGGTGATCAGCGTTCCGGTCAGCATGGGAAACGCGGTCGACGTATAGGCAAAGGTCGCCGCGCGGAAGCGGTCCCAGCCCTGTTCCATCTTGACCACCATCATCTCGACGGCAATGATCGCGTCATCGACCAGCAGACCGAGCGCGATGACCAGGGCGCCGAGCGAGATGCGCTGCAGATCGATTCCGAAAGCGGCCATCAGCAGGAAGCTGATCGCCAGAACGAGCGGAATCGACAAGGCGACGACGGCGCCAGTGCGCATTCCCAGACTGAGAAAGGAAACCGCCAGGACGATGAGTACCGCCTCGCTCAGCGACGACATGAAAAGGTCCATCGACTGCCGAACGATTTGCGGCTGATCGGCCACGACGTGCAGATCGATTCCCAGCGGTAGCTCCTTCTGGATACGATCGGTCGCCTGGTGCAGGCGCTCGCCGAGCTGAATCACGTCGCCGCCCTTGTTCATCGCGATCGCGATGCCGATCGCCGGCTGCCCCTGCACGCGCATGCGCGGCGTTGGCGGGTCGGCGAAGCCACGCCTGACCGTCGCGATGTCGCCCAGGCGGAATAACCGCCCGTTCGCCTGGATGCCGATCTCGCGAATGCTGTCGACCGAAGCGAAGTCGCCCGAAACGCGGATTCGCACGCGCGCCGACGGTGTTTCGTAGAAACCGGCCGGCGTCATCGCGTTCTGCTTCTGCAGGGCATCGAAGATGGCGAGCGGATTGAGTCCCAGGGTAGCCAACTTGGCGTGCGAGATTTCGATGTAAATCTTCTCGTCCTGCACCCCGACCAGTTCGATCTTCTTGACGTCCGGCACCTGGCGCAGCACGCGCGCGATGCGATCGGCTTCGCGGCGCAAGGCGGCGAGATCGAAGCCGTCGCCGGTCAGGGCGAAGATGCTGATGAAGGTATCGCCGAATTCGTCGTTGAAGTGGGGCCCGAGGACGCCTTGCGGCAGCGTGTTGCGAATGTCGCCGATCTTCTTGCGCACCTGATACCAGGCCTCGGGGACTTCCTTCTTCGGCGTGTAGTCTTTCAGCAGAATGGTGATCAGCGAGTCGCCGGCGCGCGTCTGCGAGCGAACGACGTCGACCCAGGGAACGTCCTGCAATCGCTTCTCGATGCGCTCGGTCACCTGGAGTTCGACTTCGTGCGCCGTCGCGCCCGGCCACAAAGTGCGCACGACCATCGCCTTGAAAGTGAAATCGGGGTCCTCGGCGCGCCCCAGCCTGAGATAGGAAATGACGCCGGCGAGCATCAGCACGACGATCAGATAGGCGACCAGCGTGCGATGACGCAAGGCCCACTCGGACAGGTTGGGCAGCGTCATCGGTTCGCCGCCGGCGGGTCGGCGGAAACGACGTTCCCCGACGGCTGGTCGATCGCGCGCACCGGTTCGCCGCGACTGACCTTGTGGACGCCGGCGACGACGACGCGCTCGCCCGCCTGTACGCCTTCGCCGATGATCGCCAGATCCTCGCGGTAGGCGCGCACGACGACCGGCCGCAGGCTGAGCGTCCGGTCGGCTTGCAGGACCCAGAGCGCCGGCTGGCCATCCGCCTGTTGGAAGATCGCGGTCAGCGGAACGCTGAGGACCGGCTTTTCGTTCGCCCGCTGAAAGCGTACGCTCGCCGTCATGCCGAGCAGCACGCGCGCGTCGGGCTGGCGGATCGCCACTCGCGCCGCGTAGGTGCGCGTCACCGGATCGGCGACCGGCGAGATTTCGCGCAGTTCGCCGCGATAGCGCGCGGCGGGCTCGGCCCACAAGCCGATTTCGGCCTGGCGCAGCGAGCGGACGAGCGGCATGTGCGCTTCCGGAACGGCAATTGCAACCTCCAGCGTGTCGGCGCGCGCGATGCGCAGCACCGTCTGCCCGGCCGTCACGACTTGTCCGACTTCCGCCGAAATGAGCCCGACGACACCCGCCTGTTCGGCGCGCAGCGTGGCGTAGGCGGTCTGATTGCGTGCCAGGTCGGCCTGCGCGCGAGCCGCCTTGAAGGTCGTTTCGCGTGCCTCGAGCGCCGCCTGACTGACGAAATTCCGTTCACGCAGACTGCGGAAGCGCTGCACCTCGGCGCTCGCCAGCTCAAGCTGCGCGCTTGCCGCGGCCGCCGTCAGCGCCGTGTCGGCCGGGTCGAGCCGGGCAAGAACGTCGCCTGGCCTGACCACCGCGCCAGCATCGACCAGACGCGCGCTGATCTTGCCCGGAATGCGAAACGAGAGCGGCGTTTCGTAGCGCGAACGGACCTCGCCGGAATAGGCGAGCGGCTCGCTCTCCTGCGCCGCGCCGACGATCTGCGTGAGAACGGTACGCGGTGGATCGGTCGCCGCCGGCTTCTTCTCGCAAGCCGTGCACACGAGTGCCAGCGCGAGCACGAGGGAAAGCGAAGGGAAGCGCGCTGGGCGCGCAGGGCGAGTCATCGGCATGGGTCGTCCCCTGGCGCAGCGACCGGCGATACGTCGTCCGCCCGCCGCAGCCCGTTCAACAGAAGGTCCAGGTGCATCTCGAGATAGCTCTCGGGCGAGGTCTGCGGCGCGCAGAGAGAGAACGAAAAGCGCGAAACGGCGAGCATCAGCAAAGGGGCGACGATCAGATCGATCGCCCCTTCGAGGTCCACGCAACGGAACTCGCCGCTGGCGATTCCGCGTTGCAGCGCGCTGCGCAGCAGGCGCCGGCCGCGCTCGATGACGTTCTGCTGGTAGAAGCGCGCGACTTCCGGGAAGTTGCGCGATTCGGCGATCACCAGCTTGCTGATCGCCGCCAGTGGCGTCTGCCCGATGTTCTCCCACCAGCCGAAGAGCAGTTGGCGCAACAGATCGGCAGCCGATCCGTGATGCTCGGCCAGACGCGCCTCGGCCGTCGCCAGCGCGGCGCCCATGCCGTCCTCGATCACCGCCTGGAAGAGCGCTTCCTTGCTGTCGAAATAGAGGTAGAGCGTACCCTTCGAAGCGCCGGCGCGCGCCGCGACGTCGTCCAGTCGCGTGCCGGAAAAGCCCTTCTCGGCGAAAAGGGCGAGCGCCGCGGCGGCGAATTCGCTGGCGCGTGCTTCCTTGCGCCGGCGGCGCGGCGCGGCGCCAGCGCTTGCCGGCACCGGAAGCGCTTCGGGAAGCAAGGCAGACGGCGGATCGGCTGATTTCATGGCAGAAAGTAATAATGACCGACTGGTCAGTACTATACTCCCGCGTCTCCACCCGGTCAATCGAGTAAGGACGCGCTGGCCACGCCGAGGCTGCGCAAGCTGCGTTCGGCGGCCAGCACGCCGCGATAATGCGCTTCCTCGAAGAGCGAAAAGCCGCTCACGTCGGCGTGCGCGAAACGCAGACGGGCGCCGTCGGCGGCAAAGCGCGCGCGTTCGCCGCCCCAGATCAGACCGGGCAGCGGGCGGCACATCGCGTGCCCGTGGCGATAAACGTCGAGGCGGGTGACGACCTGCCGAAGGTTGGCGTGCGGCAACTCCAGTTCGCTCAGGATCTGCTCGGCCCAGAACTCGCGCGACGCCTCGCGCAGCAGCAGCCGGCCCTCTTCCGGCGCCAACTCGGCGAAGCTGCGATAGTAGGTGAGCACCGTTCTTCCCGGCGCAAGGCGCATCCGTTGATGCGTCGCATCGACGTAGCCCAGACCCTGTCCCGCGTAGAGGACGTTGTCCCAGGAACGCGCGGCGCCGAGCCGGTCGTCGGGAAAGCGCGCCAAGCTCAGATTGGCCACCAGCCAGGGAGCGTAGGTGTAGCGCCGGGCAGCGGCGCGCAGCGCTGCCCGGCCGGCCAGGACGTGCGCGAGGAGGAAAACCGGCGCCGCCCAGATGACTTGCCCGGCGAGCAGACGCAGCGTGCGCTGTTCGCTGGCCAGCCAGAGATCGACGATCAGTGGTTCCTTGCCCGGCGTCTCGCCGCCGGCGACGCGGAAAGCGAGCGCGCCGGTGAGCAGCCGTTCGCCGACGCGCTGGCCGATCGAGCGCAACATGCCATCGACCAGCCAGGCGTTGCCCTGCGGCGCGGTCAGCACGATGTCGCTGCTGGCGTTGCTCGCCTGTCCGTCGCGGCAAGCAAAGTAATGGATACCCGCCCAGGCGGAAACGGCGGCGCTGCCGGTACCATAATCGTCGCAACAGGCGTGATTGACGTACCAGTGCAGTTGCGGCGAGACGAAGCCCTGGCTGTGCAGCCAATCGCGCATGCTCAGCCTGTCGAGCGCGATCAGGTCGGCGTCGCGGCTCGATTTTTCCATCGGCAGCGCGAACGCACGCCGGCCGCGCCTGTCCCGGCGGTGGCGGTAGCCCTCGATCACTTCGGCAAAGCGCTGGTACTCGGCGCGCTCGTGCGCGTCGGCGGCGATCGGCAGCAGCCCCTCCTGCCAGCGGCCGTGGCGATAGAGTCGTTCCTGCGGTGTCGCACAAAGGTAGTTCTCGTCGTAGGTCGGCTGCACTGCGTGCGGATCGCCGTGCAGAACGCCGAGCTCGGCAAGCAGTTCGCGCACCGCGCCGGCTTCGCTCGTCGGCAGCGGCAGATAGTGCGCACCCCAGGGATAGGCGCTGATCTCGTTGCGGCCGGCGCGCGAGTTGCCGCCGGGTGTGTCTTCGAGTTCGACGATCAGAAAATCGGCGAAACCGGCACGCGCCAGCCGCCATCCGGCGGCCAGACCGCCGACCCCGCCGCCGACGATGGCGAGCGCGACGCGCCGCGTTTCGCTCGGCGGCGGGAAGCCCTGTGCCGGCAGACGGTGCGCGCTGGCAAAAGACGGGCCGAGCAGATCGCCGGGCGGCAGCGCACGCGGCGGGTCGCGACATGCGGCGACCGCGGCTGCTCCGGTCAGCGCCAGCGAGCGCAGGAAATCGCGCCGGTCCATCGCGCTAGCGGATCACCTGGCGCCATTCGGCTTCGAAATAGCGCACCAAAACCTGACTGTTGAGGCGATTGACCTCGGCTTCGACACGCGCCATGTCCTTCGGGAAAACGAACAGCGCCGGCGTTGCCGAAGGCGTCAGGAAACGCGTGTCGACCGGGTAGGCTTCCGGCAAGCGGTAAGGGCGGCGACCGGCCAGGACAAATCCCCATTCGCCGAAAGACGGAACCAGCGCGTGGTACGGCGTGCTGACCAGGCCGACGCTCTCCAGCGTGGTGACGATGCACCAGAACGAACGGCGGGCGTAGAGCGGCGAAGTGGCCTGGATGACAGCAAGCGCATCGCCGGCCAGATGTTTGTCGAGCAGGCGGTAGAAAGCCGCCGTGTAGAGCTTGCCGAGGGCAAAATTCGCCGGGTCGGGAAAATCGACCACGACGAAGTCGAAAAGCTGGTCATTTTCTTCGAGCCATTGCAGCGCATCGGCATTGACGATCTTCACCTTGGGCGAAAGCAAGGCATCCTGATTCAGGCGGCGCAGAGCGGGGGCGCTGGCGAACAGCCGGGTCATCGCCGGGTCGAGGTCGACCAGCGTAACCGACTCGATCTGCGGATACTTGAGGATCTCGCGCACCGCCAGACCGTCGCCGCCGCCAAGGACCAGCGCGTGCCGCGCGTGCGGCAGCGTTGCCAGACCCGGATGGACGAGCGCCTCGTGGTAACGGTATTCGTCGCGCGAGCTGAACTGCAGGTTGTTGTTCAGATGCAGGCGCAGGTCGTCCTTCCAGCGCGTGACGACGATGCGCTGGTAGGGCGTGCTTTCCGCATGGACGATCTCGTCGCTGTAGAGCTGCGCTTCGCCGAATGCGGTCAGCGCGCCGGCGCCGGCAAAAGCGATCAGCAGCGCAGCCAGGGCGACCAGACCTTGCGCGCGCAGACTGCGATACGCTGCCAACTGGGTGCGGAACAAGCCGCAGGTCCACAGCGCGACGCCGACGTTGAGCAGGCCGAAGAGCAGGCCGCTGCGCAGCAGGCCAAGCTGCGGTACGAGGACGAGCGGAAACAGGATGGAAACGGCCAGCGCGCCGAGATAGTCGAAGGTGAGAACGCGCGAGACGAGATCGGCGAAAACCAGATCGCTTTTCAGAATGCGCATGATCAGCGGAATCTCCAGACCGACGAGCACGCCGACCGCGAGCACGGCCAGGTAGAGCGCCAGCTTGAACGGTGCTGGCGCCCAGGCGAAGACGAAGAAGAGCGCGACCGCCGAGAAACCGCCGAGCAGGCCGACGAGCAGTTCGACCTGAATGAAACGCGCGATCAGCGGCTCCTCGACATAGCGCGACAGCCACGAACCGATACCCATGGCAAACAGATACGCGCCGATCACGGTCGAAAACTGGGTCACCGAATCGCCCAGCAGATAGCTCGCCTGGGCAGCCGCTATGAGTTCATAGGCCAGCCCGCAGGAGGCGACGACGAAAACCGAGAAGAGCAGGGCGTGCTGCATGCAGGGCGCGCTTCAAACACCGACCAGAGCGCCGCGGACAGCCGGTGGCCGGAGACTTGGCGAAGAAATGCGGCATCATACGTGCGTGCCGGGCAATTGCGCTACCATGGCGACCACCCCTTGAGCGAGGCAGGATGATGATGAAAGAGCCGCTACCCGCCGAGTTGGCGCGCAGCACGCTGGGCGTGCTTTTTCTCTGTGCGCTGATTGCCGCCTCGGTCTGGATCGTCAGCCCCTTTCTGCCGGCGCTGATCTGGGCGGTCACCGTGGTCATCGCCACCTGGCCCCTGATGCTTCAACTGCAACAGCGCTTCGGCAACCGGCGCGCGCCTGCGGTCGTCGTAATGACGCTGGTCGTCCTGCTGGTTCTCGTCGTACCGCTCTCGCTGGCCATCTCGACGCTGGTCAACAACGCCGATCGGATCGCCGACTGGGCCCGCTCGCTGGCCGAACTGCGCTCTTCGCCACCGCCGGCGTGGCTGGCCGAGCTGCCGATCATCGGCGAGCGCCTGGTCAACGCGTGGAACCAGGTGGCCGCGGCCGGCGCTTCCGAACTGGCGGCACGCGCCGCCCCCTACGCGGGCAACCTGACACGCTGGTTCGTCCGCGAAGTCGGCAACTTCGGGCTGGTCTTCGTCCAGTTCCTGCTCACCGTCGCGCTCTCCGCCGTGCTTTACTCGTCGGGCGAAGCAGCGGCCGACAGCGTGCGGCGCTTCGCTCGCCGACTCGCCGGCGAGCGTGGCGACCACGCCGCCGTCCTCGCCGGACAGGCGGTGCGCGCGGTGGCGCTAGGCGTCGGCATCACCGCCCTCGTCCAGTCGCTTCTCGGCGGAATCGGCCTGGCGATTGCCGGCGTTCCCTTCGTCGCCATTCTCACCGCCCTGATGCTGATGTTGTGCATTGCCCAGCTTGGCCCCGGACTGGTTCTCGTCCCGGCGGTGATCTGGCTGTACTGGAGCGGCGCAACCGGCTGGGGAAGCTTCCTGCTCGTGTGGACGCTGATCGTCGGTTCGCTCGACAACTTTCTGCGCCCCATCCTGATCCGCAAAGGCGCCCATCTGCCGCTGCTGCTGATCCTCGCCGGCGTCATCGGCGGCTTGCTCGCCTTCGGCCTGGTCGGCATCTTCGTCGGCCCGGTCGTCCTCGCCGTCGCCTACACGCTGCTCACGAGCTGGATCGACGACACACCCAGCCGCCCGAACGACCCGCCGCCGGCAACGAAGCCGGACAGCCAGGCGGAGTAGACCGCGGGCAAGACCGGCGCGTCCGCGCCGCCCGGCGCCGCCCGAGCAAGGCACCCGTTTTCCTTGACCCGACTCGTGCAATAGCGCACGGTCACATGTCGGCGATTCGGCTACTCTTACGTTAGATCAAGGCGGCGCTGATGCTGCGGCGCAACTGGCGTAGCGCCGAACCTGGATCGGGTGGATGGAAATCCGACGTGCCTCCTGCGCTGGCGGATCTTCCCGTTGAATTTTATTTCTTTTTCGTTTATCGTCTGACCCCGGCGGCGAAGCAGGATGAAGCCGGAGCGGAGAATTGGGTGGCGAAACCTAATATTCGCTGCTTGAAGTGTTTATAATGATGCTGCGTTGCAATAGGCTGGAGTTCACGAGGCTCCGGCGCGCGGAGGCCACTATCTGGCCGATGCAATTTTGGAGTACTACTCAATGAAAGCACCAAAAATCTTACCCTGGATCGCCCACAGAACCGGCATCAGCGAAGAACTGGCGCTCAAGCTTTGGCGTCGAGCAGCCGGTGAAGCGGAAACGCTGTGCGGCTGCTGCGACAGTTCGGATTACTACCGCCTGGCCGTCGAGCGCTTCGTCGACTACGCGGAGGCCGAGGGCAATCGTAGCGTTGCCCGCGAATCGGTCAAGGCCGGCACCTGCCTGTCATGGGTGTGGCGGCACCAGAATCGCGTTTCCAAACTGGGTCTGATCAGCGCCCAGAGCATCATCCGTCTCTGGGAAAACAACCTGAATGACCTCTTCGGCGGGCAACGGCACGCCGCCTGACGATAGCGCGCGTCATGCGCTTCCCGTCGCCCCGCCCCGCAAGCGGGCGGGGCTCTCCCCAGCCCTCCTGAGCCAGCAGCCTCGCAACTGAGGCGCGTCGATGTTCGGCCGTGCGATCACTCAGCACTGCCTGTCCGCCGGTTCTGCTTCCGACCACGGCGGGAAAGACACGCACGGCCCTTGCAACAAAACCTGAGCTAGAATGCGGGTACCGACCGCAGGGCGCGGCAAGGCCAGCGCGTGGCGCGCCGGGCCAGTCGCAGGTGACCCGCACGCCGCGCCGCGTCAGTCGGCGCTCGAAGCGCTCGACGACGAACGCCTGCTCGTGCTGATGGGCGGTCCCGGCAGCGGCAAGACGACATTCCTCAACTTCGTCGCGCTGTGCATGGCCGGCGAGCTGCTCGGCGAGCAGCCGACGGACCTGCGGCTCCTCCGCCAGCCGTTGCCGGTCGACGACGACGAGGCGGGCACCGCCCCCGCCAACAAGAAAACGAAAGCGCCCAAGCCCCAGCGCTGGCGCCACGGCGCGCTGCTACCGGTGCGCGTGCTGCTGCGCGACTTCCCCGCCAGCCTGCCGCCGCCGGGCGTCCCGGTCGCCGACGGCGCGCTGTGGACCTTCATCGTCGGCCAGTTGCCGCAGCCGCTGGCGCGCTACGCCGACGATCTGCAGCGCGAGCTGCTGGCCGAAGGCGGCCTGATCCTGCTCGACGGGCTCGACGAAGTGCCGGACGCGCTGCAGCGACGCGAACAGGTCAAGCGGGCGGTGCAGGACTTCGCCGCGCTGCACGCGCGCTGCCGCTTTCTGGTCACCAGCCGCACCTACGCCTACCAGCGGCAGGACTGGAAGCTCGACGGTTTTGCCGAACGCGAACTGCTGCCCTTCACACGCGGGCAGATCGAGCGCTTCATCGACACCTGGTACGCGCACCTGGCACGCGACCTCTGCCGGCTCACCGAGAGCGACGCCAACGGACGCGCAGCGCTGCTCAAGCGCGCCACGCAGCGGCGCGAACTGCGCGAACTGGCCGAGCGGCCGCTGCTGCTGACGCTGATGGCGCGCCTGCAGAGCAGGAGCGGCGGATCGCTGCCGGAAAACCGCGAAGAACTCTACGCGCAATCGGTCGACATGCTGCTCGACGAATGGGAAGGACTCAAGCTGCGCCGTGACGCCAACGGCAAGCCGGTGGTCAGCGAGCCCAGCCTCAGCGAATGGCTCAGCGCCCCGCGCAACAGGATCCGCGAACAGCTCGACAACCCTCGCCTACCACGCCCACCGGCAGCAACCGCAGCTCACCGGCACCGCCGACCTCCGGCAGAGCGCGCTGATCGAGGCACTCTACGCCGCCTCGTCGGATCCCGACGTGCGGCTGAAGCGCATCGAGGAATACCTGCGCGACCGCGCCGGGCTGCTCACCTCGCACGGCGAAGGGCTGTACCAGTTCCCGCACCGCTCGTTTCAGGAATATCTCGCCGCCTGCCACCTGGCGCGCTTCGACTACCCCGACACGCTGAGCAAACTCGCGCGCAGCGATCCGAACCGCTGGCGCGAGGTAACGCTGCTCGCCGCCGCCCGCTCGAAGGCCTCACCGTCGGCAATCTGGGAGCTGGTCGACGCGCTCTGCGCCGAAGACGATGCGCTCGACGCCGCCGATGGCCAGCAAGCCGGCGAAGCACACTGGGGCGCGCTGCTCGCCGCGCAAGTGCTGCACGAAACTGGCCTCGCCGCGTTCAACCCGGACTTGCAGGCGCGCCACGAGCGCCGACGGCAACGCGTGCGCGACCGGCAGTTGGTCGTGCTCGCCGGCACGCGGCTGCCGGCGCGCGAACGCGCACTCGCCGGCGACCTGCTGGCGCAGCTTGGCGACCCGCGCCGCCACCTGCGCGAAGTCGACGCGATGCGCTTCGTCTTCGTGCCGCGCGGCCGCTTCTGGATGGGCGAGGCGGGCAACAAGAAGGCGCCGCTGCACGAGAACGACACGCTCGACGACGACTACTGGATCGGCGAATCGCCAGTCACCGTCGCGCAGCTCCGCCAGTTCCTCGAAGCCAGCGGCTACGCCAGGCACCAGCAGGAAGCCTTGCAGGCGCCGGAAAATCGCCCGGTGGCGTTGGTGCGCTGGCACGACGCGCTTGCCTTTTGCCGCTGGCTTGACGCCCGCTGGCGCGCGCGCCTGCCCACCGGCTAGGCGGTGACGCTGCCTTCGGAAGCCGAGTGGGAGAAAGCGGCGCGCGGCGGCATCGAGATCCCGCGCAACGCGCTCTGCGCGACACTCGCCGACGGCTTCGTGCCGCCGCAACACGCGCTGCAGGCGAACCCGCAAGCGCAGCGGATCTACCCCTGGGGCGACACCTGGAATCCCGAGCGGACCAATGCCGATGAGGACATCGGCCAGACGACGACTGCGGGCCGCTTCTCCCGCGGCCGGAGCCCTGCAGGATGCGAGGACATGGCCGGCAACGTCTGGGAGTGGACGCGCAGCCTCTGGGGAGAGGACTGGAGAACGCCCGCTTTCCGCTACCCCTACGATGCGCACGACGCGACGCGGGAAGACCTCTCTGCCAAAGACGATATACGCAGGGTCGTGCGGGGCGGCTCGTGGTACCTTCTCCGAGACCTCGCCCGCTGCGCCGTCCGCCTCTAGCGGCCCCCGAACCACTGGTTCGCCCATGGTGGTTTTCGGGTTCTGTTGCGCCGGTCCCATGTTCTTCCCCACTTTTTCCGGTTGCGCCGCCAGGCGTAACGCTGCGACGGTACTCCCGTGCCGCACGCATTCCGAAAATGCCGACCGATTCGCGCGAGCGGATTTGCCGGCCGAGACGAAGGAAGAAGAACAGCGCCAGACGCGTCTGGTCCGCGCGCGCGCCGCAAGGCAGAGCGCCATCGGGGCAGCGCTCGCGCCGGGCAGATAGCGAAGCACGGACACGGCCTGGCGAAACGCCCGCCGTGTCCGCCCCGGCGCCGGCGCGGTGCTAAGCCTGCGCGCTCTGGCGCAACCCGCCGCCGAGCAGCCTGCCGATGCCGGCGACCATCCGGCTGACGTGCTCGTACTGCCCGCTGCTCAACCAGTTCCACTGACAGGCGAGGCGCAGGTAGAGGCGCAGCTTGTCAAGTTCGCCATCGGCAATGCGCAGGTGCTGCACGCGCTCGGCGCGCTTGTGCGCATTGGCGGCGAAAATTGCCTCCTGAAAGTCGAGCGCAGCCGCCTGCAGCCGCTGGGTGACGACGAAGCGGTGGCTCTTGGGAAAATGCTCGCACTGCGGCAGCAGCCAGCTCAGCAGGTCGAAGGTTTGCGTGAAAATGACCAGTTCCTTGGTCGTCGACATCGGGACGATCTCCTGCGTAGGATGATGGATGGGCAAGCGACTTCGCACCGCTCGCCGGCAGCGTCACGCGGTGCGCGTCGGCGCCCTCGCCCATGGTGAATTCTCCGGCCGGAATGTCGACCCATTCGGCTTCGCCGTGCGGCGGGCTCCAGAAGCGGTTGCCGCCGATCTTGCCGAGTGCTTCGGCGGCGGCGATGCGGCGAGCAAGGGCCGCCTGCGCACCGATGCCGCGCGTGAGCAGCGTTCTCGCCCGGCCCAGTCAGCCGACCGGTGCCGGCCGCTCGAGCTCTTCGAGCAGCCGTGCGCGCAGTTCGCCTTCGAGATTGCCGATCAGGCGCCCGGAACCCGCGTCGCGCACGCACTCGGCGGCGAGGACGAGGTTGTGCTAGGGCACGGGCTCGGCGCGCGCGTCGGCGATGGCGCGGATCAGCCGCGTCGTGCGCTCCTTGGTCTGCGTGCTCAGGTGGCCGGCGGTGAGCAGGATCACTTCCCGCCTCCAGGGGTCGGCGCTGCGGGCCAGCGTCCTGGCGACGTAGTCGTCGCTGCCGGCGATCTCGAGCGCCGCCAGATATTCCTGAAAGGTGAGATGCGAGAAGGCATAGCTGCCTTCGCCGCGCGCGATGAGCAGGCCGGCGCGCTCCTGAATCAGCCGCAGCAGGCGATCGACCGCGGCGTCGAGGTCGCGCGCGTCGTTCACCGCGCCGGCGAGTCCGTCGGCAAGCGACTCGCGCAGCGGCTGCCGATCGATTTCCTTCTGCCGCTCGTCGTGCATGCGGTACGCCAGGCGCTGCAGGACGAGGCGGCGGTCGCTGGTGTCGAAGGGACGATCGCCGATCAGGCACCTTTCGCCAACGCCTTCGCCGATGCCCTTCGCGTCGTCCCACTTGCCGAGCAGCACGTCGATCGCTTCCTGGTAAAGCTCGGCGCGCCGGTCGGGCAGCTTGACGCGGTCGCGATGGACGAGCGCGATGACGGTGAGCAGCAGCGGGTGGATCGCCAGCTCGCGCACGCGCTCGTTGGCTTCGATCGAGGCGAGCAGTTGTTCGCTCTGCCGCGCGGCGGCGGCTTCGGCGCCGGCACCGGGACCCATCTGGCCGATGGCGATCAGCCGGTGCCATTGCGCCAGGAAGCGGCGAACGTCGGCGAGCGTGAACTCGCGCACGGTCGTCGTCGCGTAGCCCGCGGCCAGTTGCGAGGCCTCGGTGTAGCCGATGATGCGGCTGGTGACGACGTAGCGGCAACCGGCGCAGGCGCGCGTGAAGTCGTCGACGCGGCGCGCGACGCGGCGGCGCAGCGCCGGATCGGCGACCTCGTCGAGGCCGTCGAGCAGCAGCACGGCGCGACCGTGGTGCAACCACTCGTCGAAGAAGTTCTCGGGCACGTCGATGCGCTGGTTGGCAAGCCGGCGGACGAGAAAGCGCAGCAAGACGAGGTGCCCTTCGGTGCCGTCGTCGCGCTGCTCGCCGAGGTAGCGGGCAAACTGGCGCAGCGGCAGCAGGATGGGCAGCGTGCCGCTCTCGGTGATGGCGAGTTCGCGGCGCAGGTGCTCGCCGCCTTCGGCCAGGTCGCGCGCGTAGAGCAGCGCCAGGTAGCGCAGCAGCGTCGTCTTGCCGCAACCGGGGTCGCCGAGGACGACCAGCCGGCGATGCTCGGCGAGCGCCTGGTTGACGCTGATCTCGCCCGTTTCGCGCACCTCGAGGCGCGCCGCTTCGCCGTCGCTTTCGGCCATCCTGCCGGCCATCCTTGCGCCCGCCTGCCCGCCGCCGGGCAAGCTGCGCTGTCGCTCGCCGGGAGCGAAGGCGCACTCGCCGATCACGTGCTGCAGGTAGCGGCCGAGCGCGCTGGCGCGGTCCACGGCGGTCATCGACACCGGCGCGTCGTTGCCGATGACGACCGTGGCACCATTTTCGGCATAGACGATCTGCGCGCCGGGGTGCGCGGCGAGCACGCGGTCGCCGGTGTCGATGTCGCCGCTGTTGTCCGCACCGACCGCCACCCGCCCGCCGAGCCCGTGCGATTTCGGATGGATTGGCAAGCGCCGCGGCGGTCGGCACGCCTGGCGCATCGCCGGCAGCGCGTCGGCTGCTGCCGGGAACACGCTCGTCTGTGGGCTCGTTGCTCTTCATGCCTGCTCCCGAACAGGGCTTGCCATCGGACGCTCGGAGAAACGCCGCGCGGCAAACGCGGCAACCGCAACGGTAGCCCAGGCAAGGCTGCCGCGCAATTCCCGGTCGGAGCCTGGTAGCGTTGATCCTCGACCGGCGCCGAAACGCCGCAGGCCTGGGATGCGCTGCTTGATGAACTGCTGGAACCGGTGGTTGCCAATCCTGAAGGCTTCTCCGGATTGGGCAGGCCATTCATGCTCCGGCAGCCACGCTCCGTCGACACCACCAATGCCTTGACGGCGCTACGCGCAAAGTGGTTGGCGCTGACAACTGACCCGGTGGCACTACGCGAAGTTTTCTTGTGCCAGCCGAGCGCCTCCGGCATCTGCCGGCGAGCACGAGTGGCTAAACTTCAGTTGCCGGCTTGCTACTACCCGAAACGCCGAGCAGCCGTTCGCAATAGCGCGCGATTATGTTTAATTGCTTCATAACTCAGTATCCATGCGGTGTTTAGCAGGGCAACACGTCGTATATCGTCACCGATACCGTCAACAACATATGCCAATAGAATGCAGCGATCTTTCGGCCAGAAGACGCCGTTAAATCCATAGCTAATCGCGCGTTTTCCCACACTAGACACACGTGTAGCCAGGAATGTTCGCTCGCCCAAGCCGGGTAGCCCGGACGAGCAATGTCTTGGCGGCGCCAGCGGCAAAGTTTTTCACTTCAGCATTTTCTGGTGGCCTGGGTAACAATTCGCTGTCGCGTTTGCGGCAGGCCACCGGCTTGGAGACCGGTACGTGACTCACTGCGCAGCAACACTCGCTTGATCGGATAGCCCCCGAAATTCGTATCGGGTGCGGCGTCGCCGTCTGGCAAACTCCCTACTCGTTGAAACCAAACCCGAGGCCTCGCCCATCGGGCGGGTAGTGCTGCGCCTTTTCCTTGCACTACTTTTCAAGGAGGCCAGATGGCTATCCCCTCTACCGCAGCGCCCAGCGCCACTCAAAATTCCAAACCTGCATTTGCTCGCGTCGCTCAGAAAGAGTCCTTCTATGGCTGGCTTGCATAGCGACCATCGTGGGCAAAACACTCGACGAGGTCCATGCCGTAGCGGTGGATCGTTTTCAACATCCGGTGCATGGCCCCTACACTTCTATGGACGATGCGTTGATTGCCAAGTTGTCAGCACACTGGCGTTTCACGGCAACCATCTGGAAAGAAAGCACAGGTATCACATCGCTGCCGGATGTCTGCATCGGACTCCTCGCTTTTGACCCCGAAACCGAGATAGATCGCCACGTGATCTTCGTCAGGCAACCGGGGTTGGCTGGAAAGGCGAGTACGGAATACATCATCGACCCGGCTTACTGGATCGACCCGAGTCAGCACGTGCGCACTGACATCAAGGGCTTCCCGATTTCGTGGCACATCGGGGTCACGCCCATGAAACGGGAAGGAAATTAACGCTGTAGGTAGCGTAACCGGTGCATGGTCAAGGCCGGTTACGCACGCATCAACCGACCTTCCTGAGCCATCGGCAAGGCATCAACGCTGCTCACCACGCCAAACTCATCGCTCGCGGCTGCGACCGTTGAGCAATTTTCGCTTGATTGCCGATGTGTAGCCGAAGGAGATAGACATGGGAGTGCGGATTACCCGCTGGGGTAACAGTCCTGGACTTCGTATTTGTCGCCAGGTCGTGGAATGCGCAGGCTTACGGGTCGGTGACAAGGTCTATGTTCGCGTCCTTGATTAAGGTGACGTCTTGGTGCGAACAGTAAAACCGAGGGAGCCACCGAGAGGCAGCGTCACCGGTGGTGTTGTGGAGAAGACCGATGAACAAATTCTGGCGGAGTGGTAACCGCAGCGGTGTCGATTGCCTTCTGGCAACTGCGGTTGAATGATGGATAGACGAGTGTTCTTGATGGGGCTTGGCGCCGGTGTTGCCAGCCTGAGTCTTCCCGCCGTCGCATCACCAGCCCCCTCATGCACAATCATCGGCATCGGCGCAGCTGGTTGCAATCTTGGCATTGCGTTGGGCAAGCAATGTTCTGGGCAAGCGGGCGCGGTGCTGAGCTACGCTTGCGTCGATCTCGGCCCGCACGCGTTGGAGTCCGTCGATTTAGCCAACGATACCAATCCTGATCTGCCACAGATCAAGATGCGGCGCGACGCGAACTTGGTGATGGCGTTCTCCAACGAAGGATGGATCAATCGTTTCAGTGGCGATGCCTCGCTGATCGATATTTGGGACGAACTGGACCGCCATATCGCGTCGAACCTGCATTCCGTAGTTGCCCGACTGTGCCCCCCGATGAGCCTCGCAGGTTCCACTTTCGCTTCCGGCCACCTAAGCGTATGATGTACAAAATACTGCACATCTCGTGCAACTTAGGAGACCAACATGGGAATTGCTGCAAGCGACGTTATCCCCCTCTCGCACGCCCGTGCCAACTTCTCTGAGCTGGCCGAAGAGGTCAAGGGCGGTGCCGAGAAGATCATCACCAAGAACGGCGAAAGCTACATCGCTCTAATCGATGCCCAGCGGCTGGACTACTACCACCAGCTGGAGCGTGAGCGCATCCACTTGTTGCTGATCGACGAGGCTGGCAAAGGCCTCGATGATGTGGCTGCCGGTAAGGTCAAAGATGCCCGCAGCGCCATCACTGCCCTGAAACGCAAGCGTAGCGCCTGACCGCTCAGGTGCTGCGCATGGCGAAAATGCTTGTCATCAAATTCACGTCTAACTTCGAGCGCAATCTGGAAGAGATCGAACGCTTCCTGACCGAACCAGAAGCGCCGCAGGCCTACGATGGTCTGCTCGATGAGTTGCTGGAAACGGTCATTCCCAACCTTGAACGCTTCCCCGGCATAGGCAGGCCGTTCATGCTCCGGCAGCCGCGCTCCGTCGAGACCACCAATGCCTTGGCAACGCTACGGGCGAAGTTGTTGGCACTGACCACGAACCCGGAGGCGTTGCGCGAATACGTGCTCAAGGATTACCTGCTGCTCTACGTGCAGATTGGTGAAACGATTTACCTGCTGGCTATCCGGCACCAGCGACAACTCTCCTTCGACTTCGAGGGACATTGGGGGCATTAACCCCGATGCCAAAGTATTATCTGATTAAGAAAAAATAGATAGGGAGCTGCCAGTCGATGAAATTTGTCAGCAATGCCGCAACAGAGGTGGCCCCGGAAATTCGGACAGTAGGACAAGTGGTAGCCTTGCCCCCACGAACGGCTGCGGGAGCGGCCATAACAGGAACAAGAGCATGACGAGAAGGACGGGGCGGAACCACACACCGGCATTCAAGGCGCAAGTGGCACTGGCGGCGCTCAAGAGCGACAAGACGCTGGCGGAGTTGGCGCAGGCAGCAGTATGACATTCACCCGAACCAGATTACGGACTGGAAGCGGCAACTGACAGAGCGTGCGGTTCAGGTATTTGGAAACGCCGGAAGCCCCGCGAGCAGTGATCCGGACCTGACGAAACTGCACGCCAAGAGCGGCCAGTTGACGCTGGAAAACGATTATTTAGAACATGCGCTCACCAAGGCGGGCAGGCTTCCCGCAAGACGATGGCTTCGCAGCACTCGCGGCCGCAACGCGACCGGCGGCGTAGGGCATGAGCAAGGGGCTCCGTAAATTTGTGGACGATGCGCTGGCGCGCACCGGGCCGCTTGCCGTGGAAAAGTCTGGCGACTTTCCCACCGCGCGTCCCCTCGCCCACAAGCTCCACCGAGCTCTATTCGGCTGGGATAAAATCCCGGAAAGTCAAAACCAACCGCAATACTGGTCACTTGGCCACGACCGGCAGGGCTCCACTTATCAAAGCGGGTATTCTGTCCAAACAAACGGGGCCACCTCTCACCGATTCACATAATCAACCATATCCAGCGGTGTCCGGTTGTGTAATAACTCACTGTATTTCAAGTGATTTAATCAGCTATTTGACACTATCCGAAACGCCGAGCAGCCGTTCGCAATAGCGCGCAATCAGATCGATTTCGAGATTGACCCGGTCACCGACCTGTAGAAAGCCGAGCGTCGTTGCCTGCAGCGTGTGCGGGATGAGATTGATCGAAAACACCGCGCCGTCGACGGTGTTGGTCGTCAGACTGACGCCGCTTACGGTGACTGACCCCTTGCGCGCGATGTAGCGGGCCAGCGCTTCCGGCGCGCGTATCGTGAGCAGCCGGTTGTCGCCCAGTGCGTCGAAAGCGACGACTTCGCCGACCCCATCGACGTGACCGGAAACCAGATGGCCACCGAGACGGTCGGCCAAGCGCAGCGCCTTTTCCAGATTGACCGGGCCGGGTGCGGCCAAACCGACCGTACATGCGAGCGACTCGGGCGAGACATCGACGAAGAAGAACGCGTCTTGCCGGTCCACAACGGTCAGGCAGACGCCGCTGCACGCGATCGAATCGCCCAAGGCGACATCGTCGAGCGCAAGCTGGCGCGCATCGATCTTCAGGCGAACGGTTCCCGCACCATCACCACGCGGTGTGATGTCGACAATCTGGCCAATTGCAGCAACGATTCCGGAAAACATGATCTTTCTCCATCCAGAGGCGGGCGGGAAAAGCGGCCGATTCCAGCATCGCATTGCGCGGTTTCCGCCAGGCGCCGGTCGTGCCGATCGCTCGAACAGCGTGGCACGCTACCGTGCAAGGCTTCGCCCAAGCAATCGACCGCCGGGCGCGCGCCAGACGATCAGACGTCGATGTTGCGGGCCGCCAGGGCGTTCGATTCGATGAAGTTGCGTCGCGGTTCCACCAGTTCGCCCATCAGGGTGCTGAACGTCTCGTCGGCGCCGATTGCGTCCTCGATCTGTACCTTGAGCAGGCGGCGGACCTTCGGGTCCATCGTCGTTTCCCACAGTTGTTCGGGATTCATCTCGCCCAGCCCCTTGTAGCGCTGCTTGCTGATGCTGCGTTCGACATCGCTCAGCAGCCACTGCATCGTCTCCGCGAAGCTGCTGACCGACTGCTTCCGTTCTCCGCGCACGACGACGCCGCCGGGACCGAACAGCCCGGCGAGGAGCTCGGCCGTCTTGCGCAATTGCGCGTAGTCGCCGCTGACCAGCAGGTCCTCATCGATCACGCCGAGCTTCAGATTGCCGTGCAGCACTTTCTCGAGGCGCAACTGCCAGCGCTCCTTGGCGGTGTCGTAGCGCGTCCCGATGGTGATTCCCAGCTTGCTGCCGACGGCGTTCATCAGTGCTTCGGCGCTTTTCGCCGCCGCTGTCTCGTCGCTCAGATCGAGGCTGAGATTCGCCTCGATCAAGGCGTGCAGTACTTCCGGATTGATCAGGTGCGACAGGCGGTTGATCACAGCTTCGGCGAGCAGGTACTCGCGCGCCATTTCTTCCAGTGCGGTGCCGGCGATCTCGGGCGCTCCGGCGCGCGGTGTGAGCACCGAGCCGTCCAGCGCCAGGCTGAGCAGGAACTGCTTCAAGGCCTGATCGTCCTTGATGTAGCGCTCGGTCTTGCCGTGTTTGACCTTGTACAGCGGTGGCTGGGCGATGTAGATGTGGCCGCTTTCGACGAGCTCGCGCATCTGCCGATAGAAGAAGGTGAGCAGCAGTGTCCGGATATGCGCGCCATCGACGTCGGCGTCGGTCATGATGATCAGGCGGTGATAGCGCAGTTTTTCCGGCTTGTATTCGTCCTTGCCGATTCCGGTGCCGAGCGCGGTGATCAGCGTGGCGATTTCCTGCGACGAGATCAGCTTGTCGAAACGCGCTTTTTCGACGTTCAGAATCTTGCCCTTGAGCGGCAGGATGGCCTGAAAACGGCGATCACGCCCCTGTTTGGCCGAGCCGCCGGCGGAGTCGCCCTCGACCAGGTAGAGTTCGCAGAGCGCCGGGTCTTTCTCCTGGCAATCGGCCAGCTTGCCGGGAAGTCCGACGCCGTCGAGCAGACCCTTGCGGCGGGTCATTTCGCGCGCCTTGCGCGCCGCATCGCGCGCGCGCGCGGCTTCGATGATCTTGCTCGTGATCACCTTGGCGTCGGCTGGCCTTTCCTGCAGGAACTCGCTCAGCTTGGCAGCGACGACTTCTTCGACGGCCGGCCGCGCTTCCGACGAAACCAGCTTCATCTTGGTCTGCGAGGCAAATTTCGGATCGGGCATCTTGACCGACAGAACGCAGGCCAGGCCTTCGCGCATGTCGTCGCCGGTGATGTCGACCTTCGCCTTCTTGGCGATTTCGTTTTCCTCGATATGACGATTGATGACGCGCGTCATGGCCGCGCGCAAGCCGGTCATATGCGTTCCGCCGTCGGCCTGCGGGATGTTGTTGGTGAAGCAGAGGACCTGTTCGACGTAGCTGTCGTTCCACTGCATGGCGACTTCGACGCTGATCGTCCCGTTAATTCCCGGCGAGTCTCCCTTGGCGTGGAAGACGTTGGGATGGAGCACGGCCTTCGTCCGGTTGATGTATTCGACGAAACCCTTGACGCCACCCAGAAAAGCGAAATCCTCTTCCTTGCCCGTCCGCTGATCCTGCAGACGAATCTTCACGCCATTGTTCAGGAAGGACAATTCGCGCAAGCGCTTGGCGATGATTTCGTAATGGAACTCGACCTGGCCGAAGATTTCCTCGTCCGCCATGAAGTGCAGCTCGGTTCCTCGCTTCTCGGTTTCGCCGACCACGCGGAGCGGCGAAACCTCGACCCCGCGCTCGATTTCGATCAGCCGATCGACGACGGCGCCGCGCTGGAATTCGAGCAGATACTTGCGTCCATCGCGCCGGATGGTCAGGCGCAGCCACTTCGACAAGGCATTGACACAGGAGACGCCGACCCCGTGCAGTCCGCCGGAAACCTTGTACGAGTTCTGGTTGAACTTGCCGCCGGCATGAAGAACGCACATCACGATCTCGGCCGCCGAGCGTTTCGGCTCGTGCTTGTCGTCGAACTTGATGCCGGTCGGTATGCCGCGCCCGTTGTCGCTCACCGAAATCGAGTTGTCGGCGTGAATCGTGATGACGATATCGTCGCAGTAGCCAGCCAGCGCTTCGTCGATGGCGTTGTCCACCACTTCGAAGACCATGTGGTGCAGACCAGTGCCGTCCGAAGTGTCGCCGATGTACATGCCCGGCCGCTTGCGCACCGCCTCCAGGCCTTCGAGCTGCTGGATGCTCTCCTCGTCGTAGACGGGCTGCACGTTCTCTTCACTCATCACTATTCCTTCACAAGCTCTCAGATGCGCATCGGCATTACGACGTACTTGAATCGCTCGTTACCGGAAACCGTCAGCAAAGCACTCGAGTTGGCGTCGTTGAAGCCCCACTGAACGGTCTCCGCGTTCGTGTTGTTGAGCACATCGAGCAGATACGTAACGTTGAAACCGACATCGAGCGGTTCGCCGTGGTAGTCGACTTCGATTTCGTCCTCGGCTTCTTCCTGCTCGGTATTGGCGGCGACGATCTGCAGACTGCCTTCGTTCAGAATCAGGCGGACGCCACGGAACTTCTCGTTGGTCAGAATGGCCGCGCGGATCATCGACTGGAGCAGGGCGTTGCGCTCGACCACGACGACATTGCGCAGACTCGCCGGAATCACGCGTTGATAATCTGGAAAACGACCGTCGATCAGCTTGGAGACCAGGTTCATCGACGCGAAGCGGAAACAGACCTGGTTGTCGAGCACGCCAACCTCGACCGGTTCGTCGCTGTCGGCAAGCAGGCGGCCGAGCTCGATCACCGTCTTGCGCGGCAGAATCAGCTCGTGCCTGGCGTCAGCCGGTAGATCGATGACCGGCACACTGGCATACGCCAGCCGGTGGCCGTCGGTAGCGACCGCGCGCAATTCGCCGTCCGCGATCATCAGCAACAAGCCGTTGAGGTAATAGCGCACGTCCTGATTGGCCATGGCGTACTGCGTCTGCGCCAGCAAATGGCGCAAATCCCTTTGCGTCAGCCGCAGATTCAGGCTCTCGCCCTCGGCCAGGGACATGCAGGGAAAATCCTCGGCGGGCAGCGTCTGCAGGTTGAAGCGGCTCTTCCCGGCACGCAGCTGCAGGCGCCGGTTGTCGAGCACCAGGCTGATTTCGATGCCTTCTGGCAGCGAACGCAGAATCTCCTGCAGCTTGCGTGCCGCGACGGTAATCGCTCCATCCTCATCGCCCGCCGCACCGCTGCTTGAAGTGGTGATCTGCATCTCGACGTCGGTTGCCAACAGGGTCAGCAGATCACCCTTCTTCTCCAGCAACACGTTGGCAAGAATGGGCAGTGTATGGCGCTTTTCGACTATCCCGGAGACCGCCTGCAGGGGTGCCAGTAAGGTCTCCCGCCGGGTTCTAACAAGAAGCATATATCTAGATCCTATAAAGACTATGGTCCAGGAAAACCTGTGAGTATATGATTTTTATATTTCAATTCAGTATCTTGTAGACAGTCTATCAGGTGTATGGGGGAGGTATGGGGCTGTGGAGAAAAGCGGAAGACCTGTCCACAGGCTGCTTTTCAGCACTTTTTCCACAACGCGTCCGCCGCCTATCCACCGGTTTCTACAGCGCCATCAGGCCTTGAGGACCTGGAGCAGGACGTGCACATCGTGATTAAGCTCGTTGTCGCGGCTGCGCAGCTCGTCGATCGTACGCACCGCATGCAGCACCGTCGTGTGGTCACGCCCGCCAAAGGCGCTGCCGATCGCCGGGTAGCTCAACGAAGTCAGTTGCTTGGCCAACCACATGGCAATCTGGCGTGGGCGAACGATCTGGCGCGTGCGCTTTTTCGAGAAGAGATCGCTGACCTTGATCTTGAAATAATCCGCTACCGTCTTCTGGATGTTCTCGACGGTGATCTGACGATTGACCGAACCGATCACGTCCTTCAGCGCTTCCTTGGCCAGTTCGAGTCCGATCGTCTGCCCATGGAAAGCCGAATAGGCGAGGACCTTCTTCAACGCCCCCTCGAGTTCGCGTACGTTCGAACGTAGATGCTTGGCGATGAAGAAGGCGACCTCCTCGTCCAGCGTGACGTTCTCGATCTGCGCCTTGTTCTTCAAGATGGCGACCCGCATCTCAGTTTCCGGCGGTTCGATCTGTACCGTCAGACCCCAGTCGAAGCGCGTGATCAGGCGGTCCTCAAGCCCGGAGATGTTTTTCGGATAGGTGTCGCAGGTGATCACGATCTGCTTGCGAGACTCGATCAACGAGTTGAAAACGAAGAAAAACTCTTCCTGCGTCCGGTTCTTTCCGTTGAAGAACTGAACATCGTCGAGGAGCAGTACGTCAAGCGAACGATAGTAGCGCTTGAAAACGTCGAAGGACTTTTGCTGGTAGGCGCGGACGACATCCGAGTAGTAGTCTTCGGCATGCACGTAGCGAACGACCTTCTCCGGATAGGCGCCGACGATCTGGTTGCCGATCGCGTGCACCAGGTGCGTCTTGCCGAGTCCGGCGCCACCGTAAATGAACAAGGGGTTGTAGGTCGCTTCGCCCGGGCTGATGGCAACTTGCCGGGAAGCGGCGCGCGCCAGATCGTTCGCCTTGCCGACGACCAGATTGTCGAAGGTGAACGAGGAAATCAGCCGGGTCTTTTCGTAGCTGCTCCTCTCCTTGTCGACCGGAGACGTGGCCTTGGCGCGTGTTTCGCCGTTGCTCGGCCCAGCTTTGGCGACCGCCGCGTTCTCGCTGGTGGCCGTTGGCGTCGGCAGCGGCGTGCGCTCGCCTAGCGTCAGGCAAACGCTGACCGGGGTGGAGAAGTACTCGCCGCTCATCTCCTCGATGCGTGCCAAGTAGCGTTCCTTGACCCATTTGAGGATGAAACCGTTCGGTGCAAGCAGGCGGATCTGTTGCTCGCCGCCATCCACGCCATCGACGCGTAAGGGCTTTATCCACGTGTTGAACTGCTGAGGCGGAAGTTCCTCTTCGAGCCGGCTCAGGCAGGACGCCCAGAAGCTATTCATCGCGCGTCATCGCGGCCAGGCAGGGCGTGTGCTTGCAGCAGCAACCGGTCACAAGTCATCGTCTTTTCAACTGGTTAATTGCAGCGGTCATGTCGGCTTGGGGCGAGCGGCAGGCAGCGAGCCTGCCCGCGGGCAGGCCGTGTGCGCCGGGCAGGCCGGCCGGCCTCCGCGTGGCGCAAGAGGCGCATTCTAACCTGTTGGCCGGAAGTTATCCACAGCAAGAAGAAAAATATAGCCTTGACAAAACATGCTCCAGAGCAGTCTAATCACGCGTTTTTTCCCGCTTTGACCGAGAAGGTTCAACCATGAAACGCACTTACCAGCCGTCGGTTGTCCGACGCAAGCGCACGCACGGTTTTCTAGTCCGTATGTCTACCCGTGGCGGCCGCGCCGTGATCAGGGCGCGCCGCGCCAAAGGTCGCCATCGCCTGGCCGTTTGAACGGCCAGCCGACCGAAGCGAGCGGGGTTGGCGCCTGCTCAGCCGCGTTTCCCAAGCACTATCGCTTACTGAAGACGGATGAGTACTCATCCGTTTTTGGTTTCAGGAGGGCGCTGAAGAGCCGCCATTTCCTGCTACATTACCGTCCGCGCAGTGCATTGGAAACGGGCGGAGCGCGCCTGGGTCTGGTCGTGGCCAAACGCTTCTTGCGCCGCTCGGTCGATCGCAATCTGGTACGCCGCCTCGCCCGGGAGAGCTTCCGGTTGCTTCGTGTTCGGCTGGCGGCCTGCGATTTCGTTCTGCGCCTGGCCGCCAAACCGGCGCGCCTCGAACGGCGGGAGCTGGCACAGGAGATCAGGGGCTTGTTGGTCAGGATGGCTTCGACGCGACAAATGGGGCTGTGAAAACTCTACTCCTGGTGCTGATACGCTTCTACCGTTACGCGATAAGCCCGTGTCTCGGGCCGCGTTGTCGCTTTGCGCCAAGTTGTTCTGAGTACGCAGCCGAGGCGGTCGAGAAGTACGGTGCCGGCAAGGGAGCATACCTGGCTGCTTGTCGGCTGCTTCGCTGTCATCCGTGGAACCCCGGGGGTTTCGACCCTGTACCCTGAAAAATCAATCGACTGACCTAGGCTTGCATGGATAATCGACGTTTGCTCCTGCTGCTCATCTTCACCTTTTCGCTGGTCATGCTCTGGGATGCCTGGCTGAAGTTCAATCAAGCGAAAAGCCCGGCAACCCCGCCGGCCAGCGTTTCGGCACCAGCGCCGCAGCCGAGTGGTAGTCTGCACGCGCCGCAGGCCGTCACACCGGTGGCGCCGCAAGGAACTACGCTGCCGGCGACCCAGCGTGGAGAAATAGTCACCGTACGCACCGATCTCTTCGTTGTCGATGTGGCAACGCAAGGTGGCGACATCGTCCGCCTCGAACTCAAGGACTACAAGGACAGCATCAACAAGGAGAAGACACTCTCGCTCTTCGGTGCGCAGCACCTGTATGTCGCGCAAAGCGGCCTGATCGGCGAAGGTCTGCCGAATCACAAGACGGCATTTACCGTCGCGCCAGGCACCCGCGAGTTGGCGACCGGCGCGCAGACGCTCGAACTCCGGCTGGAGGCAGTAGGCAGCAACGGCCTCAAGGTGGCAAAAATCTATACCTTTACGCGCGGCAGCTACCTGATTGGCGTTACGCACGAGGTAGAGAATACGAGCGACAAGGAAGTCGCGGCGCACGCCTACTACCAGTTGCAACGGGATACCAAGGCACCGGATGGCGAGAGTTCGATGGTCTCAACCTTCACCGGGCCGGCCGTCTATACCGACCAGGAGAAATTCCAGAAGGTGGCCTTTGACGACATTGTGAAAGGCAACGCCAAGTTCGCTACGCGCGCCGACAATGGCTGGATCGCGATGGTGCAGCATTACTTCGTCGCCGCCTGGATACCGGAAGTCGGTCAAGCGCGCGAGTTCTACGTGCGCAAGCTTGACGGTGGCGCCAACCTGATGATCACCGCAGGAGTGATCGTCCCCGTCCCGGTCGTCGCGCCCGGCTCGCGCCTGGCATCTACGGTCTCGCTTTATGCTGGCCCGCAGATTCAGGCGACGCTCGAACAGCTCGCCAAGCCGAAAACGGACGGCGGCATCGGCGCGCAGGGCCTGCCGCTGGTGGTCGATTACGGTTGGCTGACGATCGTGGCGGCACCGATCTTCTGGTGTCTCGAAGCCATTTACAAGATCGTCGGTAACTGGGGCTGGGCAATCGTCCTGCTGACCGTCGCCATCAAGCTGCTCTTCTTCCCGCTGTCGGCGGCGAGCTATAAGTCGATGGCCAAGATGCGCACGGTTACGCCGCGCCTGATGGCGCTCAAGGAGCGCTACGGCGAAGACCGCGCCAAGCTCAACCAGGAGATGATGGCGCTCTACAAGCGCGAGAAGATCAACCCGCTTGGCGGCTGTCTGCCGATCGCCGTCCAGATCCCGGTCTTCATCGCCCTCTACTGGGCGCTGCTCGGCGCGGTCGAGATTCGCGATGCGCCATGGATACTGTGGATCACCGACCTCTCGGCAGCCGATCCCTACTACGTTCTGCCGGTGATCATGATGGTCACCATGCTGGTGCAGACCAAGCTCAATCCGACGCCGCCTGACCCGATACAGGCCAAGGTGATGATGATGATGCCCTTCATCTTCGGCGTGATGTTCTTCTTCTTTCCGGCTGGTCTGGTCCTCTACTGGGTGGTCAACAACCTGCTGTCGATTGCCCAGCAATGGCAGATCACGCGAATGATCGAAGGTGGAACCAAGGCGGCCAACGACAGCAAAGTCTGAAGCACGCGATAGCACGAGCCAGCCGGCGACGATCGCCGCGATCGCAACGCCGGCCGGGCGTGGCGGCATTGGCATCGTCCGCATCAGCGGCAGCGAACTGAGTGCACTTGCCCTTACCTTGAGCGGCAAGCGGCCGGTTGCCCGTGTGGCGCGTGTAGCCGACTTCATGGCGGCCGAGGGCAGCGTCATCGACCGTGGCCTGCTTCTCTACTTTCCCGCTCCGCACTCGTTCACCGGCGAGGACGTGCTCGAGCTGCACGCGCATGGTGGGCCGGTTGTCCTGCACATGCTGCTCGGCCGCTGCCTCGAGTTGGGAGCGCGCATCGCCGAACCGGGCGAGTTCACCCGGCGCGCCTATCTCAACGGCAAGATCGATCTGGCGCAGGCGGAAGCCGTCATCGATCTGATTGACGCCGAAACGCAAGCCGCGGCACGCAGTGCCGTGCGCTCCCTGCAGGGAGAGTTCTCGCGCGAGATTCGAGCGTTGCTCGACGAACTGATCGCTTTGCGCGTGCTCGTCGAAGCGACGCTCGATTTTCCCGACGAGGAAGTCGACTTCCTTGCCGCGGCCGATGCCTTTGGCCGACTCGCGCGCATGGATGAACGTTTGCAACGGGTTTTCGCACGCGCGCAGCAAGGCCGCTTGCAGCGCAGCGGTCTGCATGTCGTCCTCGCCGGTCAGCCGAACGTCGGCAAGTCCAGTCTGCTCAACCGCCTGGCGGGCGACGAACTGGCCATCGTCACCGCGCATCCGGGTACGACGCGCGACTTGGTGCGCGGTACCTTGAGCATCGAAGGAATCCCGCTGCACGTGATCGATACCGCCGGCTTGCGTGAAACCAGCGACGAGGTCGAGAAGATCGGTATCGAACGGAGCTGGCGCGAACTCGAGCGGGCGGATGTCGTGGTTCAACTGGTCGACGCACGCCTTGGTGTCGGGGTAGAAGACCGGGCGATTGCCGATCGTCTGCCCGCCGGGCTGCTACGCATCACGGTCGAGAACAAGATCGACCTGGCGAAACGCCAACCGGAGCGGCAGGAAAGCGCCTCGGGTGTGCGGCTTGCCTTATCGGCGAAGACCGGTGAAGGCATCGAACTGCTACGCCAGGAACTCCTCCGCCTGGCCGGCTGGCAGCCGACCGAAGCCGTGTTCATTGCGCGCGAACGCCACCTGGCGGCGCTCAGGGAAACAGCCGCTCATCTCTGTGAAGCGCGCGCGTTGACCAGCCACCTCGAACTGTTTGCCGAAGAACTCCGCCTGGCGCAGTTCGCCCTGAGCGCGATTACCGGCGAGTTCACTCCGGACGAACTCCTGGGGGAGATCTTCAGCCGCTTTTGCATCGGCAAGTAAACAGGCTTTTGAATCCTTTTGTCATGGCCCGCGTCGGACAAGAAGATGTGTTTAAGCAAAGCGTTTGATGCATAAGGCGGTCTTTTTTTCGCGTGTCAATCCTGCTAATACGGTGCCCAAGAGCGTGCCCAATCCCCAAATTGTGGGCACACGCGATGGGCACATTGCGCCGTCAAGTCGAACGGTTGCGGCGTGTTCGCTTGGTTGGTCTGATGACAAACCGCCAAGCTTGCTCCCTTCTCTCGCCTGATAAACGCCGGTCAGCGTGGCTGTCTGGCAGGTGGTTCGGGCCTCCGTCGGGCGCGCTCAAACGGTGCGCGCGGTCAAGGGCGGCTGCAGCCCGGCGCAGCGTACCCTTGACGGCGGCCGCAGCGCACCGACGCCGCACAACCCGCCCTATAGCAATGGACTTTCC
>WBZM01000856.1_pt1 | contig 35591 bp, 30 predicted proteins | sample 5204271 | NCBI WGS metagenome assembly WBZM01 (sample SAMN12344346, study PRJNA552823) | activated sludge metagenome | biome: Activated sludge suspended growth; feature: Nitrification reactor; material: Wastewater; isolation source: activated sludge from nitrification reactor of wastewater... | reverse complement strand
CGGGCGACATGCGCGCGACAATGGGTGCATGCGACCTGTCATCGGACTCACCGCCTACACCGAGCCCGCCCAGTGGGCGGCGTGGCACACCGACGCGACCCTGCTGCACACCTGGTATCCCGAGGCGGTGACCCGGTCCGGGGGTATCCCCGTGATGCTGCCACCGCAGGAGGATGCCGCCGCCCAGCTCGTGGCGCGCATCGATGCGCTGATCCTCACCGGTGGCCCGGACATCTCGGCCACCATGTACGGGCAGGAACCACACGCCCAGAACGACACCCCCCGCCACCTTCGCGACGAGTTCGAGGTGTCGATCTACCGCAACGCGCGCGAGGCGGGCATCCCCATCCTGGGCATCTGCCGAGGGCTGCAGATCATGGCGGTGGCCGAGGGTGGGTATCTCACCCAGCACCTGCCGGACGTCACCGACCTGGCGCACCGGTTCCAACGAGGCACGTTCACCGAGCATGGTGCGACCTTCACCGCCGGTTCCCTGGTGGCCTCACTGCTCGGCCCGGAGATGGTGGTGAACTCCTCGCACCACCAGGCGGTGGCTGATCCTGGGCGACTTTCTGTCACCGGCCGGGCGCAGGACGGGACGATCGAGGTCTGTGAGGCGACCGACGACCCGTTCACGATTGGTGTGCAGTGGCATCCCGAGCACGGCGGGGACGTGCGGTTGTTCCAGGCGCTGGTCGCGGCGGCTTCGAGCTGACGGATGTACTGAACTGGTTGCACGAGACCTTCAGAGCGGATTCCTCAACCAGTTCGGTACGGATTCGCGAGCGGTTTGTCCGCCTTGTCCGGTGGGAGGCGTACCTTCTTGGTTGAGCGGAGCCCGTTGTGCGGATTGCCCAACCAGTTCGGTACGCAGGAGTCCGCTACAGCGGCGTGACGTAGGCCCCGGAGATCCCGCCGTCGACCAAGAAGTTCGACGCGGTGATGAAAGACGAGTCGTCGGAGGCGAGGAACGCGACGGCAGCAGCGATCTCGGAGGCCTCGGCGAAGCGTCCCAGCGGGATGTGCACCAGGCGCCGTGCCGCGCGCTCCGGGTCCTTGGCGAACAACTCCACGAGCAGTGGCGTGTTCACCGGTCCTGGGGACAGGGCGTTGACCCGGATGCCTTCGCGTGCGAACTGCACTCCCAGTTCCCGTGACATCGCCAGCACTCCGCCTTTGGAGGCGGTGTAGGAGATCTGGGACGTGGCTGCACCCATGGTGGCCACGAACGATGCGGTGTTGATGATCGAGCCCTTGCCCCGCTGCTGCATGTACGGGATCGCCGCTTTGCAGCACAGGTACACGCTGGTGAGGTTCACCTCCTGCACCCGCCGCCAGGCGTCGAGCCCGGTGTCCAGGATGGAGTCGTCGTCGGGCGGCGAGATCCCGGCGTTGTTGAACGCGATGTCGACGCTGCCGTAGGTGGCGTGCGCCTCGGCGAACACCCGGGCGACGTCATCGGGGTCGGTCACGTCCCCGACCACCGCGAGGCCGTTGACGTCAGCGGCCACTGCGCCCGCGGCCTCGGCGTCGGTGTCGAAACACACGACCCGCGCACCTTCCTGTGCGAAGCGCTCCGCCGTGGCGCGGCCGATCCCGCTCCCCGCCCCGGTGATGACGGCCACCCTGTCCGCCAGTCGCAGCATGGTCTACTCCTCGGTGTCGATGAACACGTTCTTGGTCTCGGTGAATGCGTCGAGGGCGTCCGGACCCAGCTCTCGGCCGAGCCCCGACCTTTTGTAGCCGCCGAAGGGCGTCCAGTACCGCACGGACGAGTGCGAGTTCACCGACAGGTTCCCGGATTCGTAGGCGCGTGCCACGCGGAAGGCGCGCCCTAGATCGCGGGTCCAGATCGAGCCCGACAGCCCGTAGTCCGTGGCGTTCGCCAGCCGTATCGCGTCGGCCTCGTCGTCGAACGGTGTCACGGCCACAACCGGCCCGAAGATCTCGTCGGTGAATGCCGGCGTCCCTGGCGCCACGGGCGCCAAGACGGTGGGCGCGAACCAGAAGCCCGGTCCGTCCGGAGCGTTCCCGCGGAAGGCGACCGGCGCATCGTCAGGTACATAAGCGCTCACCGAGGCGTGATGGGCAGCGGAGATCAACGGGCCCATCTCTGCGCTGTCCAGGGCAGGATCCTCGACCCGTACCCCCTTGACGGCAGGCTCCAGAAGTCCCATGAAGTGGTCGAAGACGGTGCGCTCCACGAGGATCCGCGACCGCGCGCAGCAGTCCTGACCTGCGTTGTCGAAGACGCCGTAGGGGGCGGTGGCAGCGGCCTTCTCGAGGTCGGAGTCGGCGAACACGATGTTCGCGCTCTTGCCGCCGAGTTCCAGTGTCACGCGCTTCACCTGCGGTGCGCACTTGGCCATCAGCGCGGTGCCCACCTCGGTGGATCCCGTGAAGACGATCTTGCGGATGTCCGGGTGCGTGACGAGCCGCTCTCCAACCACTGAACCCTGTCCGGTCACGACGGTGAACACCCCCGGCGGGATCCCGGCCTCCAGCGCGAGCTCGCCGAGGCGCAGGGCTGTCAGGGGTGTGAGTTCGGCGGGTTTGAGCACGACGGTGTTACCTGCCGCCAGCGCCGGCGCGAAGCCCCATCCGGCGATGGGCATGGGGAAGTTCCAGGGCACGATGACGCCGACGACGCCCAATGGCTCTTTGAACGTGACGTCCACGCCACCGGCCACCGGGATCTGCATGCCGTGAAGTCGTTCGGGCGCCCCGGCGTAGAAGTGCAGGACGTCGCGGACGTTGCCTGCCTCCCAGCGGGCGTTGGAAATCGTGTGGCCGCTGTTGCGCACCTCGAGCGCGGCGAGTTCCTCGAGATGGGCGTCCACGAGCTCGGCGAAGCGCCGCAGCAGCCGGGCGCGATCTCCGGGTGCCACGTCGCGCCAGCCCGGGAAGGCCGCGCGGGCGGTCGCGATGATCTCGTCGACCTGCTCGACCGGTGTGCGGGGCACCTCGGCGATGACGTCCTCAGTGGCGGGGTTGATGACGCTGAACATTCACAGCCTCTCGAATCCACGGAAGCGTTCCCAGTCGGTCACGGCTTCGCCGAAGGCCTGCAGTTCGGTGCGGGCCATGTTCGCGTAGTGGTGCTGGACCTCCTCGCCGAAGGCCTCCACGACGAAGTCGGATGCCTCCCACAGTTCCAACGCGGTGTTCAGGGAGTAGGGCAACCGGTCGGTATCCACCTGGTAGGCGTTGCCCGTGATCGCCGGCTCGAGCGGCAGGTCGCGTTCGATCCCGTCGAGTCCGGCCGCGATCATCGCGGCCACCGCCAAGTACGGATTGACGTCCCCTCCCGGCGCCCGGTTCTCCAGGCGCAGGGAGGGACCGTGCCCGACAAGGCGCAGGGCGCACGTGCGGTTGTCCCGACCCCACTTGATGGCGGTGGGTGCGAAGGATCCGGGCACGAAACGCTTGAACGAGTTGATGTTGGGCGCGAACAGCAAGGAGAGGTCGCGCATGTGCGCGATCTGCCCGGCGATGAACGCTCGTCCCACCGCGGACAGCCCATCCGGGTCGTCGTCGGCAGCGAGGACGAAGCCGCCATTGTCGTCGCGCAGGGAGAGATGGATGTGGCAGGAGTTGCCCTCCCGCTGGTCGTACTTGGCCATGAAGGTGATGGACATGTCCTCCTGGGCCGCGATCTCTTTGGCCCCGGTCTTGTAGACGACGTGGTCGTCGCAGGCGGTGAGTGCGTCGGCGTAACGGAACACGATCTCGTGCTGGCCGTAGTTGCACTCTCCCTTCACGCTCTCCACGTACATGCCCGCCCCGGCCATGGCCAGCCGGATCCTGCGCAGCAGTGGCTCGATGCGGGAGGTGCCCAGGATCGAGTAGTCGACGTTGTACTGGTTGGCCGGCGTGAGGTCCTGGTAGCCGCGTTGCCAGGCCTGCTCGTAGGAGTCGGTGAACGTGATGAACTCGAGTTCGGTGCCGGCGAAGGCGTGCAGTCCGGCGTCGTTCAACCGGGAGATCTGCCGCTTCAGGACTTGGCGGGGGCTTGCCACGACGTCGCTGCCGTCCTCCCACAGGACGTCGGCCTGCACCATGGCGGTGCCGGGGTGCCACGGGATGTGTCGCAGGGAGCCGAAATCCGGCTGCATCACGAAGTCGCCGTACCCGCTGTGCCAGGACGCCATCCGGTAGCCATCGACGGTGTTCATGTCCACGTCGACGGCCAGCAGGTAACTGCAGCCCTCGGTCCCGTGGTGGGCCACTTGATCCAAGAAGTACTGGCCGTGCAGGCGTTTGCCCTGCAGACGTCCCTGCATGTCGGTCATCGCCACGATGACCGTGTCGATCCGTCCGGCATCGATCTCTTGACGCAGGGCGGGCAGATCGAATGTCATGCCTCAGCCCTCGACGATGTCGCCCTCGGCGCGTTCGACGCCGATGCCCTGGGCGGTCAGATACTCCTTCGCCTTCCGGATGTCGTCGGGGTCACCGTCGAGTTCGATGACCATCCAGCCGAGGTGGTTCTCGATCGCGGCTCGACGGATGTTCGGGACGACGTCGAAGTCGGTCACGATGCGGTAGATCACCGGTTCGGTCGCGCGCGTCTCGGGGAAGGTCAACAGCAGGTGTTCGGCCATGCCGGTAAGCCTACGGCGCGCGTTCGGACGGTGGTCGGCCGACGGTGACTGGCGGACTGGGTCGTGGTGCGGTGAGTGTGAACCCCAGGCGTAATCCGGGAGCGCCGCAGGACCTCGCGGCACGCCTCCCGAAGTGACCTTTAGCCTTTACCCATGGCATATCGGATCGCGACCATTCCTGGCGACGGCATCGGCTCGGAGGTGGTCGAGCAGGCTCTGCGCGTGCTCGAGGCCACGGGTGTCGAAGCGCAACCGACGTACTTCAACCTCGGTGCTGCGCGGTACAACAGCACCGGCGAGGTACTGCCGGACGCGGAACTCGAGGACATCCGCGGCTACGACGCGATCCTGCTCGGTGCTGTCGGCGATCCCTCCGTGCCTCCCGGTGTCCTCGAGCGTGGCCTGCTGCTCAAACTGCGGTTCGGCCTCGACCACCACGTCAACCTGCGACCGGTCAAGTTGTACCCGGGTGTCGCCACGCCCTTGGCGGGCAAAGGTCCGGAGCACATCGACATGGTGGTGTGCCGGGAGGGCACCGAAGGTCCGTACGTTGGCGCCGGCGGTGCGATGCGCGTCGGGACCCCTCAGGAGATCGCGGTCGAGGAGAGTCTGAACACCCGCTTCGGTGTCGAGCGCATCGTGCGCGACGCCTTCGCCCGCGCTTCCCGCCGCCGCGGGAAGGTGACGTTGGTCCACAAGACCAACGTGCTGACCAATGCCGGTTCGCTGTGGCAGCGCACCTTCGACGAGGTCGCAGCCGAGCACCCTGATATCGAGACCGACTACTGCCATGTGGATGCGGCGAGCATGTTCTTCCTCACCCAGCCCGAACGCTTCGACGTGGTGGTGACCGACAACCTCTTCGGCGACATCCTCACGGACATCGGCGCCGCGATCGCCGGCGGGATCGGGCTGTCCGCGAGCGGAAACCTGGATGTGACACGGGCGAATCCGAGTATGTTCGAGCCTGTACACGGTTCGGCGCCGGACATCGCCGGGCAGGGGAAGGCCGACCCGACGGCCACCGTGCTCAGCGTGGCCATGATGCTGGACCACCTCGGTGAGATGGAGGCTGCGATGGCGGTGGAGAAGGCGGTGACCGAAGACCTGGCGACGCGTGGCGACGCCGTACGCAGCACCTCCGAGATCGGTGATGCCCTGGTGGAGAGGGTCAGCGGATGACGCCCTTCTCCGTCGAACTCTCGCCGAACGCCCGAAGCGCGGGCGAGCGGGACGCGATCCTTGCCGACCCCGGCTTCGGCCGACACTTCACCGACCACATGGTCAGCATCCGGTTCGACCGTGAGCGCGGCTGGTACGAACCCAGCGTGGTGCCGTACGGCCCGATCACGCTGGACCCGGCGACCAACTTCATCCACTACGGGCAGTCGATCTTCGAGGGGATGAAGGCCTACAAGCACACCGACGGCCACATCCGCACCTTCCGGCCGCACAAGAACGCGCACCGCTTCCGGGCATCCGCGCGGCGCCTGGCGATGCCGGAGATCCCTGCGGAGTTGTTCATCCAGTCCTTGGTGGAACTTGCCCATGTGGATGGTGGCTGGGTGCCCTCGGACCCGGAGAAGTCGCTGTACCTGCGGCCCTTCATGTTCTCCACCGAGGTGGGGCTCGGCGTCAAGCCGGCGGATGAGTACCAGTACCTGCTCATCGCCTCCCCGGCCGGAGCCTACTTCCCGCGTGGGGTCGCCCCAGTCTCTGTGTGGCTGACCCCCGACTACGTGCGGGCGGCCGTGGGTGGCACGGGCGAGGCCAAATGCGCCGGCAACTACGCGGCATCCTTGATCGCCCAGGCCGAGGCGTCGCTGCACGGCTGCGATCAGGTCGTCTGGCTCGACGCCAAGGAACACCAGTGGGTCGAGGAGATGGGGGGTATGAACCTCTTCTTCGTCTTCGGCACCGGTGATGCGGCCCGCCTGGTCACGCCGCCGCTGACCGGGTCGCTGCTGCCCGGCGTGACCCGGGACTCGATCCTGATCATGGCCCACCAGGATCTCGGGATCCCGGTGTCCGAGGAGCCGATCAGTGTCGAGCAATGGAAGAAGGGCTGTGAGTCCGGCGAGATCTCCGAGGTCTTCGCCTGTGGCACGGCTGCGGTGATCACCCCCGTCGGCGAGGTGAAGAGCCGCGTCGGGGCATGGACCGTGTCCGACGGCGGTGCGGGCCCGATCACGATGCGGCTGCGCAACGCCCTGTTGAGCCTGCAGTCCGGACAGAGCCCCGACACCCACGCCTGGATGTTCGAACTGGCCTGATCTGTAGCCGGGAAGCAAACGCGCAGGCGGGAAGGATGATCAACGTTCGGATCCTTCCCCGGTGGCCCTTTGCTTCCCGGCTATGCAGTCCTCGGGACCCGCTGGGCGACACCGCGACCTGTGTGCCACACTGAAGCCGTGCGTACCGCGCTGATTATCGACAGGCGCATCGGCTGAACCGTTCACCGATGCGCTAACCCTCGTGCCCTTGGGCCCGGGGGTTTTTCATTGGAAGGATTGACATGGACGAGCAGTTCCAGTTGTTCGACACCACGCTGCGCGATGGAGCCCAGCGCGAAGGGATCTCCTTCTCGGTGGAGGACAAGCTCGCCATTTCCCGCTTGCTCGACGAGTACGGCGTGGGCTTCATCGAGGGCGGGTGGCCCGGTGCCATGCCCAAGGACACAGAGTTCTTCGCCCGCGCCGCTCGCGAACTCAAACTGCGCAACGCCACGCTCGTCGCGTTCGGCTCCACCCGCAAGGCCGGTGTGGCCGTCGCTGACGATCCGCAGGTGCAGGCGCTGCTCGACAGCGGTGCGCCGGTCATCACCTTGGTGGCGAAGTCCGACATCCGGCACGTGCACGAGGCGCTGCGGACCACGCCGGAGGAGAACCTCGCGATGGTGACGGACACGGTCAAGCACCTGCTGGCCGAGGGCCGACGCGTGTTCGTCGACTGCGAGCACTTCTTCGACGGCTACAAGCACGACGCCGACTACGCCGTGTCGGTGGCCCGGGCCGCGCTCGACGCCGGCGCGGAAGCCGCGGTGATGTGTGACACGAACGGCGGCATGCTGCCCTCCGGGATCACGCGCATCGTCACCGATGTGCGCTCACGCGTCGACGGCCGGCTCGGTATTCACTGCCAGGACGACACCGGGTGTGCCGTCGCGAACACGGTCGCTGCAGTCGAGGCCGGTGCCACGCATGCGCAGTGCACGGCCAACGGCTACGGCGAGCGGACCGGCAACGCCGACCTCTTCGTCGTGGCCGCGAACCTCGAACTGAAACTCGGCCTGCAGGTCCTGCCACCCGGGCACCTCAAGGAGTCCGTGCGGATCTCGCACGCGATCGCTGAGATCGCCAACATCGCCCCGGACACCCATCAGCCCTACGTCGGCGTGAGTTCGTTCGCCCACAAGGCGGGGCTGCACGCCAGCGCGTTGAAAGTCAACTACGAGTTGTACAACCACGAGGACGCGTCGAAGGTGGGCAACGACATGCGGGTTCTCGTCACGGAGATGGCCGGGCGTGCGTCGGTCGAACTGAAGGGCAAGGAACTCGGATACGACCTCTCCGAGGACCCCGCGCTGCTTGGCCGCGTAGTGGACCGGGTGAAAGAGCTCGAGGCGCAGGGCTGGACCTTCGAGGCTGCTGACGCGTCCTTCGAGTTGATGATCGTCGATGAACGCGAGCACGGTAGGACCCGCCCGTTCACCGTCGAGTCGTGGCGCACGATCGTCGAGCAGCGTATCGATGGCGAGGTCGTCAGCGAGGCCACTGTCAAGCTCGCCGTCGGCGATCACCGCATCGTCGCGGTGGGGGAGGGCAACGGTCCGGTGAACGCTCTGGACAACGCCCTGCGGTCGGCGTTGAACGAGCTGTACCCGGAGCTCACGGGCTTCGAACTCGTCGACTACAAGGTCCGCATCCTGGAGGGCGTCCGCGGCACCGGCGCGGTGACCCGCACGCTCGTCGGATCGTCCGACGGCAGCCGGCGGTGGGACACCGTCGGGGTGCACGAGAACGTGATTGCGGCCTCCTGGATGGCGTTGGAAGACGCTGTCGCGTACGGCCTGCTGGGGGCCGAACAGGACTGAGGGGGGGGCCGATTCCGCGCGCACCGAGATGCGGTGATCGCTACGCTGGAACGCGTGGTGCAGGTGGGAAATGAGGACGGCCCCGCCACCTCTGGAATTGATCTGATCGTCGGATTCGGCTCAAGCGCAGGTGGCTTGGAGGCTCTGCAATCGGTCGTTCGCCACCTGCCGTTGGGTCGGCCCATCGCGTACGTCATCGCCCAGCACGTCTCGCCGCAACACCGCAGCCTGATGGCGCAGTTGCTCGACAAGGAGACGCCACTGCGGGTGGTGTTCGCCGAGGACGGTCAGACCCTCGAGGCGGACACCGTCTACGTGATCCCGCCCAACGCCGATGGTGTGCTCCGCGGCGACACCATCTCATTGCTGCCGCCTGCCTCGGGAGCGGGCGCGAAACCCAGCATCGACGCGCTCTTCCTCAGCCTGGCCGATCGCGGCCCTGGGGCTGCTGCGGTCCTGCTGTCCGGCACCGGAGACGACGGCACCTACGGGATGCGGGAGGTTCGGGCCCACGGGGGACTGACCGTCGCCCAGCGCCCGGACACCGCCAAGTACGAGGACATGCCGAACTCGGCGATCCGGGCCGGGGTCGCGGAACTGGTCCTCGACCCGGAGGAGATCGGGGGTGTGCTCGGCCATCCGCCGACCGACGGGGAGTTGACGGACGCGCCGGTCGGGGAGGTGGCCGACGAGGTCATCCAACAGTTGCGTCGCGATGGGGCGGGCGACTTCTCGCAGTACAAGAAGGCGACGATCCAGCGTCAGATCGCGCGGCGGATGGCGATCCTGCAACTGCTCGACGACGCCGACTATCTGACCTACCTCAAGGCGAACCCGTCCGAGAGCCGGATGCTGCGCCAGGCCCTGCTCGTGTCGGTCACGGCGTTCCGTCGGGACCCTGCGGCCTGGGACACGCTTGGCACGATCCTGGCCGGCCGGTGGCGTGAGCGGACCCCCGAGGAACCGCTGCGTATCTGGGTACCCGGCTGCGCGACCGGGGAAGAGGCCTACACGATGGGCATGCTTGTGCACAGCGCGCTGCCTCACGTGGACACGCTGGCCAACAGCCTGAAGATCTTCGCCACCGACCTCGACGACGTGGCACTCGACTTCGCCCGGCATGGCCGATACCCCGTCCAAGCCATCGCCGGCCTGCCGCGGGAATGGCAGGAACGGTACTTCCAGGTCCGGTCAGGGGTCGCCGAGGTGGCCCCGTTCCTGCGCGAAGCGACTGTGTTCGCCCATCACGACGTCACGACCGATCCGGCGTTCATCAAGCTTGACATCGTCAGCCTGCGAAATCTGCTCATCTACTTCCGTGCATCCCTGCAGCGACGGGTCCTGGAAGTGATGCACTACGCGCTGCGGCCGGGAGGGTTGCTGTTCCTCGGTGGCGCCGAAGGCGTGGCCGGCATGCAGGAACACTTCGTCCAGCTATCGGGCAAGATGCGCATCTTCGAACGGATGCCAGGAGGACCGCAGCACCCGCCTGAGCGCCACGACGCCCCCCGCCCCCGGACGCGGTCGCTGCGTTCGCATCCGCCGCAGTCGGACACCTCCTGGTTGGTGCGCGACGCGCTCGTGCGTTCCCTGTCCCCGAACATGGTCGTGGTGGACTCCGATGACAGGGTCATCGAAATCGTCGGGGACACCGCAGACTTCCTCACTCTCAGTTCCGGGCCGTTCGATGATCGCCTCTCCTCGCTGATCCGTCACGATCTCGACGTGGATGTCCGGGCCGCACTCGTGCAAGCGCGCGCCACCTCATCGCCGGCGCAGATCATGGTCTCCGGCGAAGACCGGGTTGTCACCTTGCGGGCCGTCCCACTGAGCACGTCCCGTGGCGAATTCGTAGCGCTGTCCTACTCGAACGATCCGCTGGCCGATGTGCCTGCGTCCGAGAGTGACGCGGTCATCACGTCCACCCTGCGGCAGGAACTCGCGCATACCCGTGAGGCGCTGCAGGCCACGATCCAGGAACTCGAGACCTCGAACGAGGAGTTGCAGGCGACCAACGAGGAGATGACGGCATCTTCGGAGGAACTGCAGGCCGGCAACGAAGAACTCGAGACGATCAACGAGGAGTTGCAGGCGACGAACGAGGAACTCGCGTCGCTGAACCAGGAGCTGCAGGTCCGCCAGCGCGAACTCACCGAGGTCAACGAGGATCTGGAGAACATTCAGAACTCACTGGCCCACGCGATGATCATGGTCGACAGCGACCTGCGGGTGACCCGCTACTCGCCGTTGGCGGTGCGCATCTTCGCCCTTGTCGAAGCTGATGTGGGCCGGTCGCTCGCCGCGATCCCCGGCACCGTGCCGACTGGTCCGCTCGTTGAGGCGGTCAGCGAGGTGGTCGCCGACGGCGAGCGCCGGATCGTCGAGGTGCGTGGGGAGTCCAACGCCCACCTGGTACACATCGTTCCCTACAAGACGGCCAAGGGGGTCACCCGCGGGGCCATCCTGTCGTTCTCCGATGTGACACATGCGGCTGCACCGACTGACGACACCGACTTCCTCATGCGTGGGTTCCGGGCCATGACCGAGGGGCTCGACGAAGTGGTGTGGCTGCGCAACGAGGACGGCTCGCTGAGTTACGTGAACCGGGCTGTGCAGGATCTGTTCGGGATCAGCGTGGAACAGGCGATGGCCGATCACACAGCGCTCGACGACATGATGGATCCGGACGATCGTGTGGCCCTCGGCGCCACTGGCGCCATCGACCGCCCCCGAGTGATGGTCTACACGGTGCACACGCCGATGGGGGACCGGCGGGTGGAGGACGTCGTCCACGATGTCGTCGAAGGAACCGGCGGCACGAAGGTCACCGTCGGATCGATCCGCGTGGTGCCGGCCCTGGACATGTCGGCGACAGGTTCCGGCGAGGCGGTCTCGGCCCTGCTCGGACTCGCCGACCAGCTCGTCCTGCTGGTGGACCAGCGGGGGGTCATCAAGCTCTCGGGGCAGGCCTCGGCGGAGATGCTGGGGATCGGCCCCGGTGAGATGGTCGGTCGCAGGCTGGCCGATCTCACCCATGACCTGGACGCCGGGCTGGTGATGCGGCTGGTCGCCGGAGAGCCATCGGACCCGAACGCCGCCCACCGCATTCGGCTGGTGACACGGGGCGGGACGGTGCGCTGGGCGCGGATGCGGATCGGGCAGGTCCCCGGTCGCGAAGAACACGTCGTCACGCTGTCCGACATCACCGCCAACCGTGAACATGACTCCGACCTGGGTCGCCGTGCGATGTTCGACGGGGCCACAGGTCTGCTGAACCGGGCGACATTCATCGACACGCTCAGCGTGGAGATGTCGCGACAGAAACGTCACGGCGGGCGCACCGGGGTCCTCTGGGTCGACCTCGACGGGTTCAAGAGCATCAACGATGCCAACGGCCACCGCATCGGTGACCAAGTGCTGTGGGCCGCGGCCGAACGCTTGCACAGTGTGAGTCGTCGGCAGGATGCGATCGGCCGCCTGGGCGGGGACGAGTTCGGGGTTCTCATCACCGACGCGGATCGCCCCGATGCCGTCGAATTGGCCGCACAGCGCATCCTGGATGTCATCTCAGAACCCACCGAGACCGACGTCGGGATCGTGCGGGTCACTGCGAGCATCGGGGTGGCACTGGTCCCGGACGACGCGCACACGGTCGAGGGTGTGCTCAACGCCGCCGACGCGGCGATGTATGCGGCCAAGAAGGCCGGTGGTGACCGGTTCACCTACTACACCGAGGGCATGAACGAGGAGGCCGAGCAGCGCGCAGATCTCCGGCAGCGACTTGCCGAGGGGTTGCGGCGGCGCGAGTTCGTCCTGCACTACCAGCCGATCGTCCGGCCGGACGACCTGAGCGTCTGGGGGGTGGAGACGCTCGTTCGGTGGGCCGTCGACGGCGGACTGGTTCCGGCCGGGGAGTTCATCGGGGTCGCCGAACAGACCGGTCAGATCAGGTACCTGGGTCAGCAGGTCCTCGAGACTCTTGCGGGCGAGGCGGACGATCTGCTCGCGATCCTTCCGGATGGCGCCCGGGTCAGCGTCAACCTCTCGGTGGCCGAACTCGAGGAGAGTCGCAACGTCGACATCCTGCACCGGACAGTGCTACCCGTGCTCGGCGATCACCTGATCGCCGAGGTGACCGAGTCGGCCCTGCTGGAAGAGGGGTCAGCGGCCTTCGCCGCGATCGAGGGCCTGGTCCGGGCCGGCGCGGGTCTGGCGATGGACGACTTCGGCACCGGGTACGCCAATCTGTCCGCGCTCTACGGGATGAGTCCCACCGTGATCAAGGCCGATCAGTCGCTGCTCGAGAACGCGGTGAGTGGCGATCGGCGACACTCGGCGTTGCTGCAGGCGGTTGTGGCACTGTCCCAGGCGGTGGGTTCGGTGGCGCTGGCAGAAGGCGTCAGCGACGCCTCTCGTCTCGAACGGGTGCGATCGTTCGGCTTCGACCTGGCGCAGGGTTTCCACCTTGCGCGGCCGATGGCATTGGGGGAACTCGCGGACTTCGTGGGTTCGACCCGTGACGACTGAGGTTCCCGAGCTCGCGCGTCGACGGTATCTCGATGCGTGCATCGCCGGGGACTACCCGGCGGCACTGCTGGTGTGTCAGGCCCTGCGGCAGTCGGGACTCACGTGGTCGGCGCTCGTCCGGTCGCTGCTCTCACCGGCTCTATGGCGTGTGGGGGATCTGTGGATGTACGGCAAAGTCACCGTCGCGCAGGAGCAGCGTGTCACAGCCATCACCGAAGCCGTGATCCAGACGTTGCTTTCCGATTCGCCGACGCCGCGTGCCAACGCCCGGGTGCTCCTCACCGGGCCCGAGGGCGAGTGGCACGTGCTGCCCAGTCGCATGGTCGCCCTGGTCCTGCGGCAACTGGGGTGGGACGTTCTCCAGCTCACTCCGGCGATACCGCCGGAGGACTTGTTGACGCTGGCGCGTACCGAGCACGGCCATGTCGCGGGCATATCCTGTTCGCTGCCGGGGAACCTGGTCCCCGCGTGGCAGTCGATCACAGCGCTGCGGCAGGCAGGGTTCAGGGTGCTGGCCGGCGGGCGTGCCTTCGTGGCCTATCCGGGTCTGGCGCAATCCCTCGGCGCCGATGCCGGAGCGCATGATCTGCTGCAGGCACACGAGGTCCTGCTGGAGTGGGTGACACAGCCCGCGCCGGGTCCGCGGCCGCCGACGCTGCAGCGGCGATGGGAAGGTCTGGAGTCGACGTGGGCGGCGACCGAACGGATCGTGGCTGATGCCGGGGTACTGGCCGTGGACATTGAAGGGGTGGCACTCGCGGGTGAGGTCCTGCGCCAAGACCTCACATTGATGCTCACCACGGCCGTGGCCGCGGCCCTTGCGCAACGTGCGGCCATCCTGGCCGACCATTTCGCGTGGTACGAGGATCTGCTGTCGGTGGGCGGTGTGGATCCTGGGTCGGCGCCGGCCCTGCTGCGTGCACTGAGCCGTGTCCTGCCCGCGGATGCCGACGACATCCGCGACGTCATCGCGGAAGTGGTGAGCAGGCCCCGGGCGCGCCAGAGTCCGGCCTAGCCGCAAGTAGGCTCGATGTGTGAGGATTGCGCGCTACCGCCATGACGGCGAGGTCGGTTACGGGATCGTGGACGGGGAGGTCGTGCGAGAGATCGCCGGCACGCCGTTCCCGGTGCAGAGCATCGAGGTGACGGGGATCGAGCACCACATCGATGAGGTGGACCTCTTGGCGCCGGTCCTGCCCACCAAGATCATCGCTGTGGCCAAGAACTACGCCGACCACGCGTCCGAGATGGGGGGCGAGGTGCCCGCTGAGCCGATGATCTTCCTCAAGCCCTCCACCGCGGTGATCGGACCGGAGGCCGTCATCCGCCTGCCGGAGCAGTCCGAGCGGGTGGAGCATGAGGCCGAACTCGCGGTGGTGATCGGCCGGCTGTGCAAGGACGTGCCCGAGGAGCGTGCCGCGGAGGTGATCCTCGGCTACACGTGCGCCAACGACGTGACCGCCCGCGACCTGCAGGCCACCGACGGGCAGTGGGGACGGGCGAAGGGTTTCGACACCTTCTGCCCGCTCGGTCCCTGGATCTCCACCGATGTGGACCCGACCGACCTCGCGATCGAATGCGAGGTGAACGAGCAGATCCGGCAGGACGGCAACACCTCCGACCTGGTGCGGTCGGTGCCCGAACTCGTGGCGTGGATCAGCCGGGTGATGACGCTCGTGCCCGGCGATGTGATCCTCACGGGGACGCCTGCCGGCGTGGGTCCGCTTCGCAACGGCGACACGGTGACCGTCACCATTGAGGGGATCGGAACCCTCGACAACATCGTCAGTGACACAGGAGTCTTCGCATGAATGACGTACGCGTCCGTTTCTGCCCCTCCCCGACGGGCAATCCCCACGTGGGCATGGTGCGCACGGCGCTGTTCAACTGGGCCTATGCCCGACACACGGGCGGCACGTTCGTGTTCCGCATCGAGGACACGGACTCGGCGCGCGACTCGGAGGAGAGCTACCAGGCACTGGTCGACACCCTCCGGTGGCTGCATCTGGACTGGGACGAGGGTCCCGAGGTCGGTGGACCGTACGCGCCGTACCGGCAGTCCCAGCGACTCGACGTGTACACGCGCGCTGCGGCCAGACTGCTGGACGAGGGCAAGGCCTATCGCTGCTACTGCACTCCAGAAGAGTTGGAAGCGCAGCGGGACCAGGCCCGCAAGGAGAACCGGGCCCCGGGCTACGAGGGCACCTGTCGGAACCTGACCTCGGAGCAGATCGCCGCCTACGAGGCCGAAGGCCGCAGCAGCGTCGTCCGCGTGCGCATGCCGGACCACGAGTGGCAGTGGAACGACCTTGTACGCGGCGACATCACCATCGCTGCTGACCAGGTGCCCGACTTCGTCATCGTGCGGGCCAACGGTGAGCCCCTCTACACGCTGGTCAACCCCGTCGACGACATCGAGATGCGCATTTCCCACGTCCTGCGCGGCGAAGACCTGTTGTCCAGCACGCCGCGGCAGTTGGCCATGTACGAACACCTCGGTGCGCCGGTGCCGCAGTTCGGTCATCTCCCGTATGTGATGGGCGAGGGGAACAAGAAGCTCAGCAAGCGCGACCCGCAGTCGAATTTCAACACCTACGTGGAGCAGGGGTACCTCCCCGAGGCGATGGCCAACTACCTCGCCCTGCTCGGGTGGTCCATCGGCGGCGACCAGGAGTTCTTCAGCCTGACCGAGATGGCCGAGCACTTCGATGTGAAGGATGTCAACGCCAGCCCCGCGCGATTCGACCTGAAGAAGTGCACCGCGATCAACGGTGACTGGATCCGCGCACTCGACGTCGAAGACCTCGCCTCCCGCATGATCCCGTTCCTGCAGCGTGACGGGATCCTCCCCGCGGAGGTGTCCGAGGAGCAGCACGCGTTGCTGCTCGCCGCGACCCCGCTTGTGCAGGAGCGTATGGAGACGCTGGGTCAGTCCGGGGGGATGCTCGGATTCCTGTTCGCGGGTGAGGAGTTCACCGTCGACGCCGAGGATGCGGAGAAGATCCTCACGGAACAGGGTCACGAGGTGGTACGGACCGCCGCCGAGGCTCTTCAGGACCTGCCCGACTTCGCCGCTGAGCCGATCCAGCAGGCCCTGCGAGAGGCGCTCGTGGACGGGATGGGGATCAAGCCCAAACTCGCGTTCGGACCGGTCCGGGTCGCCATCACCGGCCGTCGGGTGTCGCCGCCCCTGTTCGAATCCATGGAACTGCTCGGCCGGGATGAGTCGTTGCGACGACTGCGTTCCGTTCTTGCCGACTAGGTCAGGCGCGCGAGGGCCTCGGCCGCCGGCTCGGGTGCTGCGAGCAGGAACCCCTGTCCCATCGGACAGCCGATCTCACGCAGCAACTGCAGTTGTTCTTCGGTCTCGATGCCCTCTGCGATCACCCCGACATTGAGCAGCCGGCCGAGATCGATGACCATCCGCGCGATCGCTTCGGCGCGGGTGTCGTCGCGCGAACTGACCAGGAACGACCGGTCGACCTTCATGAGGTCCAGTGGGAGTGCGCGCAGAGCCGACAGTGACGAGTGGCCCACCCCGAAGTCATCGAGCGCGATCCGCATGCCGCGTTCCCGCAACTGCTGCATGCGGCCGGTGATCGCGTGATCGCTGATCGCGTCGGTCTCCGTCACCTCGATGAACACCTGACGTGGATCCGCCCCGGCCTCGAGCAGCGCCTCGTCGAACCACTCGACGATCCCGTCGGCGGCGATCTGGCCCGGCGACATGTTGATGAACAGGTCCACTCCGGTCGGCAGTTGCTTCTGGAACGCAAGTGCTTCGGGGATCAGTCGCTTGCCCAGTTCCTCGAGCAGCCCCGCGCCTTCGGCCACCGCGATGAACTCCTCCGGGGCCACCGGGCCGTTGTCGGTGTTCCAGCGGGCGAGGGCTTCGAAACCGACGATCCGGCCGTCCGACAGCGAGAAGATCGGCTGGTAGGCGACCCAGAGTTGGTCGGTGTACATGGCGTGGCGAAGGCGGCGTTCCATGTCCACGCCGTGCTGCATCCTCCGGATCATCGCCTCGGTGTACAGGACGACCGAGGAGCCATTGTGGCCTTTGGCCTCGTACAGGGCGATGTCGGCGTCGCGTAGCAACTGCCCCGGCTCCACGCCATGCCCGTCGGTCATCGCGATGCCGATACTCGCCTCCACATAGGCCAGGTCGCTTTCGATCGAGAACGGCTGCCCGATGGTGTCCGCGATGCGCTTGGCGATGCGGTAGGCGTCGTCGGAGTCGGTGAGGTTCTCCGCGATCGCCACGAACTCGTCGCCGCCGAGACGGGCGGTGGTATCGACCTCACGCATGATCGAGCTGATGCGACGGGCGCACTCGACCAACAAGGTGTCACCGGCGGCGTGACCGAGCGTGTCGTTGACCCGCTTGAACCGATCAAGGTCGATGAAGAAGACAGCCACCTGTGAGCCGTACCGCCGGGACCGCTGCAGCGCGCGGTTGATCCGGTCGGTGAGTGCGGGCCGGTTCAGCAGTCCGGTCAAGGAATCGTGGTTGGCCCGCCAGATCAGTTCCGCCTGCGCCTGCTTGCGTTCGGTGATGTCTTCGATGGCGAGTACCCCGCCGCCGGTGCGCATCGCCCGGAAGAGCATGGAGACGCTCAGGGTGCTGCCGTGCTTGGTCATCAGGACCGTGTCCGCGTTCCGCCAGTGCCGTCCCTGCTCGAGTGCGGCGCGCAACTCGTCGATCACCGGATCGTCGGGATCGGCCGGCGTCAGGATGGTGCTCAGGGGCTCGCCGAGCATCGCGTCGTGGTCGAGGCCCAAGGCGGCCTCCGCGACGGGATTGAGGTCGAAGACCCGGCCATCCGGCTCGAGCACGATGAGGCCTGTGGCGGCGGTGTCGAAGATGGCCTTGAGACGGTCGCGTTGCACGGCAGCCTCGTTCTGGGACGAGGACTGCAGTCGGTCGTAGAGGTTCTGCATCTCGCTGCTGGCCAGCAGGAAGGCCCGGTCGTGCAGGTAGCGCTGCTTGTCGGCGTCCTCGTACGCCGCAGACACCCGCCCGAGCAGATCGGCGATCCGCGGGTCGGTGAGCTGATCCTCGGCGATCCCGGAGCGGGCCATCTGCCTCTGCAGGGTCCGGTGGTAGTCGTCGTTCATCGCGTGACGCGTTCGCTGATGGTCGTCAGGGTCATGGTCTGGTTCTGCAACGCGCAGGGGCCATGGGCGGGGGAGAACTCACCGTAGCTGTAGAAGCCGACGATCGGGGCCTCGTGACCCAGCGCGTCCACGACCGAGTCGAGTTCCTCGTCAGTCCGGGCGCCGAGCACGAGTCGACGGCCTACGCAGGAGATCGCAATGGCCAGGCCGATCCCGGACTGCGCGGCCTCCTCCGCGGCCTCGGTGGCACCCTCCATGAGGCGGTCGGTCGTGGTCCACATGAGCCGTGCCGACCACCCCTGTGGAACATCCCCCGCGAAGGTCATCGACTGCTGCTCCTCATCCACGGACAGGATCGTGCGCACCAGGCTGCGGTCGTCGTCGGGGCTGGACACCGTGAGGGGGAACAGCAATGCGGAGGACGGCATCTCGGTCGCTCGGTCCCCGAGGTACTGCGTGTACAGCGCCAGAGCCGGCTGGCCGTCCAGTTCATACAGCACGTTGGCGTCACTGTGGGTGATCGTGCGGCGTGGACCGAACCCGTCCCAGCCACCCTGTGAACCGTGTCGGAAGTCCACCGCCTCACCGATCACGCCGAACGCCACCGCACAGTTCTCCCCGGTGTCGCCGTTCAAGTGGACCCATGATCTCTCGAAACGGGGGCCGTCGCCGGCGAGCCCTCCGGAGACAGGCGTTCCCTCGGGAAGCCCGGCGCTCAAGCCTTCGACCAAAGCGCTGCCGTTGACCTGGAGGCCCCCGCCGAAGACCAAGACCCCGGCGATGGGCTCGCCATTGGCATCGCCCGTGATCTCGTGACCGATGGCGCGTCCCGCAGTGCTGGCGTCGGAGCCCTGGACGTGCGCGAAAGCGCTGGAAACACGGGCGTTCTCGAAGACCGTCACGGAAACCACCAGTGGCGCCGGGTCGACACGATTGCCGAGGATCTGGCCCGCGGTGGAACACCCCATGACGACGGCGCCTGGTAGCCGGGCGCTCAGTTCGGTCAGTGCCGCCGAGCAATCAACCAGCGGGTCGGCGAACGCAAGTGCCACGGTGGAGCCTGGCCGCACGCCCGCCTCTGCGGGATCTGCGGACCATCCCCCCGTGGGAGTCCATGTGACGGTAATCGTGCGCACCGGGAATCCCCTCGTCGACCCTCACCGGGATTATCGCGTGTCAGAGCACACCATGGCCGGGTGAGCGGAGGCCGGGTGTTGCCAATGTCACGGATGAGGTGGCCTACCGCATGTTCCGCGCCCGGGAGGTCGCAGTTATGCTGGTCTAGTTGTCTTTGAGACGACGGCCCTTGGGGTATGGGGTAATTGGCAGCCCGACTGGTTCTGGTCCAGTTAGTCTAGGTTCGAGTCCTGGTACCCCAGCGAGAGCTTTGTATCTCATCCGGCCCCGTTGTGTAGCGGCCTAGCACGCCGCCCTCTCAAGGCGGTAGCGCGGGTTCGAATCCCGTCGGGGCTACAAGAGAGGCCCCCACCATCGCGGTGGGGGCCTCTTGCATGTCTGTGGAGCTCGATTGTGACGTTGTTGTCGGGCTGATCGCGCCATTGCGACGTTGTTGTCGTTGTTGAGCCCCCTGAACCGACAACAACGTCACAAACGGCACTTGGGGGTGACAACAACGTCGCAATCGGGGCCGGATGTTGCTACCGGGTGTCGGGCCGCGTCCACGCGTCGGTGACCGCTTGATCGGTCACGGGGTTCACGCTCTCAGATCCCGTTGCACCGCGGCGGCGGCATCGACCACGTCCGGGGCGAAGCGTGTGCCGGGTCGGCGGGTGATGCGGTCGATCGGTCCCGAGATGCTCACCGCGGCGACCACCCGGTCGCCCGACCACACGGGCGCCGAGACGCTGGCCACGCCGGCTTCCCGTTCCGCCACGCTGTGTGCCCAGCCCCTGCGGCGCACCTCGGCCAGGGTCTGCTCGCTGAATCCTGAGGTCTGTGCAGACCAAGCGGACAGGACCTGCGCCGCGCTGCCTGCCGCCATGGTCAGCAACGCTCCTTCCGGCACCGTGTCCCGCAGGCCGGTGGCGGGCTCCACGCTGGCCACACACAGGCGCTTTCCGCCTTGCCGCCGATAGATCTGGGCGCTCTCACCGGTGGCATCACGCAGCCGTCGCAGAGTCGGTAGTGCCACTGAACGCAGCCGGTCAGCGCCGGCCGCCGAGTGCAGTTCTGAGACGCGAGGTCCCACCTGATAGCGCCCGAGATCGTCCTTCGCGAGCAGGCGCAGGTCGACCAGTGCGGTCGCCAGTCGGTGGCATGTGGCCCGTGGCATCGCAGTGATCGCCGCCAGATCGGCGAGGTCCTGCGGTCCCAGTTCGACCGCGTCGAGGATGGCCCCCGCCTTGACCAGCGTCCCCACCGTGTTAGTCTTGTCCACGGAGTGATACTAGCGTCTCACTATGTGAGATGGCAAGGGAGAAGGTGCCATGGGTAGGACATTGGCCGAGAAGGTGTGGGACGCGCACGTCGTGCGCCGTGCTGAGGGAGAGCCGGACCTGCTCTACATCGACCTTCACCTGATCCACGAGGTCACCAGTCCGCAGGCCTTCGACGGATTGCGGGCCACCGGTCGGACAGTCCGTCGCCCCGACCTGACACTGGCGACCGAGGACCACAACGTCCCGACTCTCGACATCGACAAGCCCATCGCAGATCCCATCTCACGGGCTCAGGTCGACGCGTTGCGTGCCAACTGCGCCGAGTTCGGCGTGCCCATCCGTCCGCTCGGGGACGCCGACCAGGGCATCGTCCATGTGGTCGGTCCACAGCTCGGTCTCACCCAGCCCGGGATGACTGTGGTCTGCGGCGACAGCCACACATCGACCCATGGGGCCTTCGGAGCCCTCGCCTTCGGGATCGGCACCAGCGAGGTCGAGCATGTGCTCGCGACCCAGACCCTGCCGCTGAAGCCGTTCAAGACCATGGCGATCAACATCGAGGGGGAGTTGCCCGACGACGTGACGGCCAAGGACTTGATCCTGGCGATCATCGCTGAGATCGGAACGGGTGGTGGCCAGGGGTACGTCCTGGAGTACCGCGGCCCGGCGATCGCGGGGCTGTCCATGGAACAGCGGATGACGATCTGCAACATGTCGATCGAGGCCGGAGCGCGCGCCGGGATGATCGCGCCGGACGAGACCACGTTCGAATACCTTCGCGGTCGCGAGCGGGCGCCCGAGGATTTCGACAGCGCGGTGGACTACTGGCGCACCCTGACCACGGACCCCGATGCCGTCTTCGACAAAGAGGTCACGATCGACGCGACCTCGCTGAGCCCGTTCGTCACCTGGGGGACCAACCCCGGTCAGGGTCTTCCCCTGAGTGCATCCGTCCCTGCGCCGGAGGACTTCGACGATCCCAGCGAGCGGGCCGCCGCGCAGAAGGCTTTGGCCTACATGGGTCTCGAAGCGGGGACGCCGTTGAAAGACATCGCTGTGGACACAGTGTTCCTCGGAAGCTGCACCAACGGCCGCATCGAGGATCTGCGCGCTGCCGCAGAGATCCTGCGCGGACGCGCGGTGGCCGACACGGTGACCATGCTGGTCGTCCCCGGATCGGTGAAGGTCCGACTGCAAGCGCAGGAGGAGGGTCTGGACAAGGTGTTCGAGGCCGCGGGGGCCCAATGGCGCAATGCCGGATGCTCCATGTGTCTGGCGATGAACCCGGACAAGTTGCGGCCACAGGAGCGCAGCGCGTCGACGTCGAACCGGAACTTCGAAGGCAGGCAGGGCCCCGGTGGCCGAACTCATCTGGTGTCTCCGCAGGTCGCCGCCGCCACAGCAGTGGTCGGCCGGCTCGCGGCGCCCAGCGATCTGGTGGAGGTCTGAGATGGAGAAGTTCACGACGCACACCGGCGTGGCCGCACCGCTGCGCCACTCCAATGTCGACACCGACCAGATCATCCCTGCGGAATACCTCAAGCGCATCACGCGGACCGGGTACGAGGATGCGCTGTTCTCCGCCTGGCGGCAGGACCCCGAGTTCGTGCTCAACGATCCGGCCTACGCGACGGCGTCGATCCTCGTGGCGGGCCCCGACTTCGGGACGGGTTCCTCACGCGAGCATGCTGTCTGGGCGCTGAACGACTATGGATTCCGGGTTGTCGTCTCATCGCGTTTCGCCGACATCTTCCGCGGTAACGCCGGCAAGGGTGGCTTGGTGACCGCAGAGGTGGATCAAGAGGTCGTGGAGCAGTTGTGGGCGCTTCTGGATGCCCAGCCCGGCCTGGAGATCACGGTGGATCTGCAGGACAAGCAGATCCGTGCCGGGGAGTTGACCGCGGACTTCACGATCGACGAGTACGTGCGCTGGCGCCTGCTGGAGGGTCTCGACGACATCGGCATCACACTGCAGCACAGTGACGAGATCGCCGCGTTCGAGCAGGAGCGTCCGGGCTTCCTGCCCACCACCGCGTAGTCGTTCGGGTCAAGAACTGCCGAAAAATCGCCGTAGATCAGTACACGACGCCGGTTTCCTCTGTAGTCTTCGAGGCACCCGATGGGCTGTCACCGTCGCATCACGCGGCGTGGCACCCACACCACCCACCACATGGGATCTAGGGTGCGAAGCACCGAGGTTCCCAACCGGAGGAAAAACGTGAACAGATCAGAACTCATCGAGGCAGTCGCCGACCGCCTCGAGGTACGGCGTCAGGAAGCCGCCGATGCCGTTGAGGCCGTCATCGAGACCATCAAGGCGGAGGTCGCCAAGGGTGAGAAGGTCGCGATCAGCGGCTTCGGCATCTTCGAGCAGTTCCAGCGCAGCGCGCGCACGATGAAGAGCCCCTTCGACGGTCGCACCATCAAGGTGAAGGCCAAGCCGGTGCCGAAGTTCAAGGCAGGCGCCGAGTTCAAGGCGTTCGTGGAGAACCCGCGGGCCGCACTGAAGAAGGCCCAGGCCTCGGCGAAGAAGGCGCAGGCCTCGGCGAAGAAGGCTCCTGCGAAGACCGCGGCTGCGGCCAAGAAGACCACCACCGCGGCCAAGACCGCTGCGAAGGCGGCACCTGCGAAGACCGCGGCTGCGGCCAAGAAGACCACCACTGCGGCCAAGACCGCTGCCAAGAAGGCCCCGGCCAAGGCTCCTGCGAAGAAGGCTCCGGCCAAGACCGCTGCGAAGAAGGCTCCGGTCAAGAAGGCTCCTGCGAAGAAGGCTCCGGCCAAGACCGCTGCCAAGAAGGCTCCGGTCAAGAAGGCTCCTGCGAAGAAGGCTCCGGCCAAGACCGCTGCGAAGAAGGCTCCGGTCAAGAAGGCTCCTGCGAAGAAGGCTCCGGCCAAGACCGCTGCCAAGAAGGCTCCGGTCAAGAAGGCTCCTGCGAAGAAGGCTCCGGCCAAGACCGCTGCCAAGAAGGCACCTGCGAAGAAGACCGCCGCCAAGAAGTGACTCAGCCGTTCAGGGGCCGGTCCGCAATGTCGGGTCGGCCCCTGAACGTGCCAGGACTGCGGCGGTGTGCGGGCCGAGTCCGAGGCGATGGGCGCGTTCGAGATCCTGTGCGGTGTCGACGTCGACCGTGAGGCCACATTCGGGCAGCCGGATCCGTCGGTAGCCAGCTGCCTCATGCGCCGCTGCCGAACCAGGGCCGAACTGCGGACGCAGTCGCCGACCGAACAGCAACGTGGTGCCGGTGCCCGCCGCGTCGGGCACGAAACCGTCGTCCGCACACTCGAGTGCCTCCACCAGCTGTTCGGGTCGCAGTGCTGGCAGGTCCGGCAGGAGCGCGGCGCAGCGGTGCCCCTCGTCCGCAGCAATGATCGCCTCGTTGAGTCCACCGGGATGGTCCAGGGGCTGCGCGCCGGCGGCTGAGGCCAGCGCGAGGATCTGCGTATCCGGGCTGACCACAACGACCGGTCCGAGTCCGGACGCCTGCACGGCGAGCAGACAGTCCTGGAACATCGCCACGCTGAGTTCCTCGCGAGCCGTCCGCGAGCCCCCCAGCCTGGTCTTGCGCAGACCGGAACCTTTCACCGGAAGGATGAACCGCACCACACATGAATCCTGACAGCATGCACGCAACGGTCGACAGCGGCACCGGTGGCAAGGGATGATCGGGCTCATGCCATCGCGTCATGGGACCCGGCGACTCGGGCCGTACTACCGCTTCGCGGCGCTGGTACTCAAACCCCCGATGACGGTGCTCACCAAGCGGGACTGGCACGGCCAGGAATGGCTGCAGCAGGAGTACCCTCCCACCGATGGCATCGTCGTGGTCTCGAACCACCTCTCGTGGTTCGACCCCATCGCCTTGTCGCACATCCTCTGGAACAACGGCAGACCACCCAGGTTCCTGGCCAAGGAAAAGCTGTTCCACATCCCCGGCGTGGGCCAGATCGTCGGTGGCGCCGGACAGATCCCCGTGTTCCGGGAGACCGAGAACGCCGCGGACTCGGTGCGTGCGGCCGTGGACGCGGTCCACGACGGCGAGGCCGTTGTCGTCTATCCGGAGGGGACCATCACGCGCGACCCGGATTTGTGGCCGATGACCGGGAAGACCGGGGCGGCGAGGATCGCCCTGCTCGCCGACGTGCCGGTGATCCCCATCGCGCAGTGGGGTGCGCAAGACGTCATGGGTCCTTACGCCAAGGAGTTCAAGGTGTTCCCGCCCAAGACCATGCAGATGCGGGTCGGGCCGCCCGTGGACCTCGATGATTTCCGTGGCGAGACGCTGAGCAGTGAGGTGCTCGTGTCGGCCACCACACGGATCATGGACGCGATCACCGGGCTCCTCGAAGACATCCGTGGTGAACAGGCGCCCGCAGAACGGCTGGACTACAAGGTCTGGCGAGAGACACAGCAGACGACCGAACAAGAGGAGAGCTAGATGCGACGCATAGCGGTCATGGGCAGCGGTTCCTGGGGCACCGGATTCGGAATGGTGCTCGCGGACGCCGGTGGCGACGTGGCGATGTGGGCCCGCGAGGACGCCGTCGTCGAGGACATCAACCAACGCCATCACAACAGCGCCTATCACGAGGGCATCGAATTGCCCCCGTCGATGTGGGCCAGTGGAGACCCGGTGGAGGTCTTGAACGGCGCACAGATCGTGGTGCTTGCGATTCCGTCGCAGACCCTGCGCGAGAACTTGTCCGCCTGGAAGGAACACCTGAACCCCGACGCGACCCTGGTGTCGTTGATGAAGGGCATCGAACTCGGCACGGTCATGCGGATGTCGCAGGTCATCGCCGAGGTAACGGGGTTCCCGGAGTCCCAGGTCGCCGTGGTGTCCGGCCCGAACCTGGCCCGCGAGGTCGCGCAACGGCAGCCCGCCGCGACCACTGTGGCGTGCGCCGACGAGAATCGCGCGCAGGCTTTGGCCGAAGCCACCACGACGGCGTACTTCCGGCCGTACTACACCACCGACGTCGCCGGCACCGAACTCGGGGGCGCGGTCAAGAACGTCATCGCGCTGGCCAACGGCATGGCGTACGGGCTGGGGTTCGGCGAGAACGCGCAGGCCTCTCTGATCACCCGGGGACTCGCGGAGATGTCCCGGCTCGGCGCAGCGCTGGGAGCCAATCCACTGACCTTCCTGGGTCTGGCCGGCATCGGTGACCTCATCGCCACGTGCACGTCGCCGTTGTCACGCAACCGCACATTCGGTGAGAACCTCGGGCGCGGGCTCACCGTCGATGAGACCATCGCGAAGACCAAGCAGACCTGCGAAGGCGTGAAGAGTTGCCAATCGATCCTGGACCTGGCGACCCGCAACGGTGTCGAGATGCCCATCACCGAGCAGGTCGTCCAGGTCGTCCATCACGGCATGCCGCCGCGCGAGATGCTGGCGAATCTCATGTCGCGCGACCCCAAGGCTGAGCAGGGCCACGAAGGCCTGTCCTAGTCCGCCGCTGGGTGGGTGGTCCGCACTCCCGTTAGAGGTTGGGCATTCCCGTTAGAGGTTGGCGGCTGTTCGGGGACTAACGGATGAGCCGGGGACTAACGGATGAGCCGGTGCCCCCCGGTCTCACTGCGACAGTGCCGCCGCCAGGTCAGCCCACAGGTCCTCGACGTCCTCGATCCCTACGGACAGGCGCAGCAGCGCCGGGTCCACATGCTCGGACTCGCCGCTGTGGCGACGCCTGCGTTCCAAGGTCGATTCGACCCCACCGAGGCTGGTGGCATGGCGCCACAATCGCACCGCGTCGCAGATCCGATCGGCATGGGCGACGCCGCCGTGCGGGACCAGCCCGATGATGGGGGTGATCACGTCCATCTGGCGCACCGCGAGGTCGTGGGCGGGGTGGGACGGCAGGCCTGGCCACACGACCTGCGACACCGCCGGATGTGAGGACAGACGCTGTGCGAGGTCGCGCGCGTTGCTCTCGGCACGACGTAGGCGAACGTCCAGGGTCCGGACGCCACGCAGAGCCAGCCACGCCTCCATCGGCCCCGGGATCGCTCCGGTGAGCTCACGGTGGTCACGGAACCGCTGTGCCAGCGCGGGATCGGAGCAGACGACCGCACCGAGAATCACGTCGGAATGGCCGGCGAGGTATTTGGACACCGAATGGACCACGATGTCGGCTCCGAGCGACAAAGGCCGCTGGCCGATCGGCGTCGCGAACGTGTTGTCCACGACGACCGTTCCCGGCAGCGCGGCAAGGGCCGGGATGTCCTGGATCTGCAGATCAGGATTACTCGGAGACTCGATCCACCGCAGGTCAGCGGCAGGGTCCGCCTGCTCGCACCGTCGCAGGCCGCGGGCTGTAAACGCCGCGGCAGTCCCGGAGTAGACGACGGTCGGGGTCGCCACCGCATCAGGTGCACAGACCTCCAGGACTGCGGTGACTGCTGCCATCCCCGAGGCGAACAGAACCGCCTCACCCCCTTCGAGCGCGCCGAGGACCGACTCGAGGGCCCGGCTGTTGCGGGCGTCGTGGCGCGTGTACTCGATCTCGCCGCCGGCGGCGAGTGCAGAGGCGAACTCAACGGGAACGTTGAGCGGCGCGTCCGGCGTCGGAGTCGGCCGTCCTGCGGTGACAGCGAGCGTTGCGCGGTGCATCTGACCTCCTGGACTAGGGTCGGGAGCGTGTTGGAGTCGCGGATCCGTGTCGGCGTCCTCTACGGAGGGACGAGTTCGGAACACAGCATCAGTTGTGTGTCTGCGGGCAGCGTACTGCGCGTCCTGGACCCCGAACGATTCGAGGTGGTGCGCATCGGGATCGACCGGTTGGGCACATGGCGGCTCGACGATCAGGACGTTTCCCGGTTGCGGCTCGGTGCGGCCCTGCCCGAGGTGCTCGGTGGCCCCGAGGCCTCACTGATGCTCGATCACACCCGCAAGGGTCTGATGGTCGAGGGGGAGTACATCCCACTCGACGTGATCTTCCCGATCCTGCATGGTCCCTTCGGCGAGGACGGGACGGTGCAGGGGCTGTTCGAGGTCGCCGGGCTGCCGTACGTCGGGTCCGGCGTGCTGGCCTCCGCCTTGTCGATGGACAAGGTCTCGTTCAAACAGCACATGGCTGGCGCGGGTATCGATGTCGGGAAGTTCATCGGCCTGACCGGCGATCAGTGGCGATCCGACCGGGCGCACTGGCAGGAGCGCATCGCGGCGCTCGGATGGCCCGTGTTCGTGAAACCGAGCCGGGCCGGATCTTCACAGGGGATCAGCAAGGTGCACGGCCCCGACGCACTTGTGGCTGCGGTCGAGGAGGCGCTGCGCCACGACCCGCGCCTGATCGTCGAGGCCGCGGTGCCCGCGGCGCGCGAGATCGAGGTCGGGGTCCTGGCCACCCCGGAGGTGGCGGTGAGCGTCCCCGGAGAGATCGTGGTGCGCACCGGGCACGAGTTCTACGATTTCGAGGCCAAGTACCTCGATGACAGTGTGGACCTGGTCATCGATCCGGACCTGCCACAGACGGTGGCCGCAGCCATCACCCGGATCGCGGCGGACGCGTTCCGGGCCGCCATGTGTGAGGGCCTGGCCCGTGTCGACTTCTTCGTCGCGGGGGAGCGGGTCATCCTCAACGAAATCAACACGATGCCGGGCTTCACGTCGGCATCGATGTTCCCACTGGTCTGGGAGGCCTCCGGGCGCACGTACAGTGAAGTGGTGACCAGCCTGATCGACGACGCGTTGCACCGAGGAGTCGGCCTGCGATGATCCCCTTGTTCATCCCGCTCGTACCACCCATCGACGTGCAGCCCCCTGCGCCGCCGCCGATCGTCAAGAAGTACATCCCGTACGGAAAAGCCCGCAAGAAGCAGATGGCTGGCTACGCCTTCCGGCACTACGGGGTGCGCACATGGAAGCTCGCCGACCCCAAGGTCGTGGTGCTTCACTACACGGTGAGTAACACCGCCTCGTCGCCCTGGAACCTGTTCGCGAGCAACACCCCGTCGCCCGGGCCATCCGGATCCGCGCCCGAGCGCCCGGGGGGATGCACCCACTTCATCGTGGACAAGGACGGGACGATCCTGCAATTGGCACCGCTGACCACGATGTGCCGTCACGCGATCGGCATCAACCACCGCTCGGTCGGCATCGAGTTCGTCGAGATGTCGTCGGCGGACAACATCCTCAACCGCCCGAAGCAGCGCAAGGCGGGCGTGCGGCTGGTGCGCTGGCTGCAGGCGGAGTTGGGGATCGCGACGTCCAACGTCGTGGGCCACAAGATGGTCAACGCCTCGCCGTACTTCCAGGAGCTCGTCAAGGGCTGGAAGAACGATCACACCGACTGGAACGCGCGTCAGGTCCGGGACTTCCGGGCCAGACTCTAAGGCGCGACGCCGGCGGCACCGCTGATCTTGGTCTTCTCCGACATCGCGGGTGCGAGATCGACCAGTGGATTCACTTCCGGGGCGTACGTGTCGGGAACGTAGACCTCCACCAGCGGCGTGCGGCCCATGGCGGTGAAGACGTACCCCTCGGCCTGTTGCTCGGGGAACCAGGAGATCTCGTTGATGACCACCATCTCGGAGGTCTTCTCGTAAGCAGACGGGGTGGGAACGCCGCACTTGAGCACGATGCGTGGATCGCCCCAGGCGGCGGCGTACTCAGAACGTCCGGTGTTCTCGTGGTCATCGAGGCTCAGCGGGAGTGACTCGACCAGACTGCGGCAGGCCTGCTCATCGGCTGCGGGTGGCTGCGAGGAGGGGATCTCGGCGTTCGAGCACCCGGCGAGCAGGAGGGCTGCTACGACAAGTGCACGACGGGACACGTCAGCGTGCGCGTGATGCCGGGGACGGCTTGCACCTTCGCGACGACCATCTGGCCGAGCTGGTCGACCGACTCCGCCTCGCCCCGGACGATGACGTCGTAGGGGCCGGTGACGTCGTCGGCCTGGGTGACGCCCGAGATCTGACGGATCTCCTCGGCGACCCTGGATGCCGAGCCGACTTCGGTCTGGATCAGGATGTAGGCCTGGACCACGGTTCCTCCTACGCGCTTGGTGCTAGGAGACTATCTTGACCACGGGGACGAAGACACGACTGGGTGGAGGCGCGATGAGCGGACAGACGGTAGCGGATCTCGGCGAATTCGGGCTGATCGCAGCCCTGCAGAGCCGGCTGAAGACCGCGCCGGCCGTCGACCTCCCGTCCGGGGACGACGCCGCCGTGCTGCGCCTCGGATCCGACCGTCTGGTGGTCAGCACGGACATGCTCGTGCAGGATCGGCATTTCCGCCTCGAGTGGTCCTCCCCGGAGGACATCGGGCACAAGGCCGCCGCCCAGAACTTCGCCGACCTCGCCGCCATGGGTGCCCGGCCGGTCGCACTGACGGCGGCCATCGCCATGCCGCCCGAGACGCCGGCGGAGTGGGTCCTGGCAGTCGTGGACGGGATGGTGGCCGAAGCCGCTGACCTCGGATCTGCTGTGGTGGGCGGGGATGTGACGCGTGGCTCGGTCATCACCTTGTGCGTGACTGCCCTCGGCGTCCCGGCCGGCAGTCGCCTGGTGCGCCGCAACGGCGCCCACCCGGGCGATGTGGTGGCGGTGTGTGGACGCCTGGGCTGGGCCGCGGCCGGACTCGCTGTCCTGGGGCGGGGGTTCCGATCCCCGCGGGTGGTCGTCGATGCACATCGGCGACCGCAACCGCCCTACTCGGCAGGTGCCCTGGCGGCGGCTGCCGGAGCAACGGCCATGATCGATGTCAGCGACGGGCTCCTGGCCGACCTCGGCCACATTGCGCACGCCTCAGGTGTGCAGATCGTGCTCGACACCGACGCGTTGCCCATCGACGACCAGATCCGGGAGACTGCCTCGGCGTTCAACGCCGACCCGCTCGGCTGGGTGATCGCCGGAGGCGACGACCATGCGCTGGCCGCGACGTTCCCAGCGGGCACGGTGTTGCCGGCGGGATTCGTCGCGATCGGTGAGGTCGTGGAAGGCAGCGGCGTCGAGGTACCCGGATACCGACACATCGGCTCGCCGGGGTTCGATCACTTCCGCGATTGATCACCGCGCACAAACACGAACTCCGGCCGCCCGTGCAGGGCGACCGGAGTCCGTAAGTGCGGGGGAGGTCAGACGGCGCGGGTGACCTTGCCTGCCTTCAGGCAGCTGGTGCACACGTTCAAGCGCTTGGGGGCCTTGCCCACCAGCACGCGCACGGACTGGATGTTGGGGTTCCACCGGCGCTTGGTGCGGCGGTGGGAGTGGGAGATGCTGTGGCCGAAGCCGGGACCCTTGCCGCAGACGTCGCAGTTGGCAGCCACGGGGACTCCTTCAAGATCGTTATGGTGGTCGTTCGGGCGGTGCACGCTCTCGACGGCACACGCAATCCCTAACAGGATAGCCGATGGTGCCTGAAATGCCGACGGCGCCCCGTTACCCTGAGGTGACGTGCAGCGGGTGTGAGGAGTGGACGGCCATGACCGAGGTGTCCGAGGTGGCCCTCGATGCCGCTGCCCTGCGCTCGTGGATGCGTGCCAGCCAGGATGCCCTGGGGCATCGCCGCGCTGAGATCGACGCCCTCAACGTGTTCCCGGTGCCCGACGGTGACACCGGGACGAACATGTACCTGACGATCGAGGCGGCGGCGATCGCGGCGGTCGAAGTGTCGGATCCGGCCAGCACCCCCGGTCCCACCGCCGACGCGCTCGCCCGCGGCGCTCTACTCGGCGCCCGCGGCAACTCCGGTGTCATCCTCAGTCAGCTCCTGCGCGGGATGGCCGATGTGATCGGGAAGGTTGACGAGCCCACCGGCGGCACCCTCGCCGAGGCCTTGGCCAGGGCCGCCGACCTCGGATACTCGGCGGTGAGCAGGCCTGTGGAGGGCACCGTCCTCACCGTCGCGCGGGCAGCCGCCAACGGCGCAGCTGAGCACGCTGCGGCCGGCGTCACAGCGGTGGCTCGGGCCGCAGCCCAGCACGCCCATGACGCCCTTGCCCGCACCCCCACACAATTGCCCGCATTGGCTGCAGCCGGCGTCGTGGACGCGGGAGGCAAGGGTCTGGTGGTCGTCCTGGATGCCCTGGTCGAGGTCCTGACCGGTGAGGCGCATGTCGACGACATCGCCAGTGACGAGGCGATCGTCGCGCACGAGCCGATGCCCGCTGGAGACTACGAGGGTCCGCGCTACGAGGTGATGTACTTGCTCGACGCCGAGGACGACGGCATCCCGCACCTGCGCACTCGCCTGGACTCGATGGGCGACTCCTTGGTCGTGGTCGGCGGCGGCGGTCTGTGGAACGTGCATGTGCATACGGACTCCATCGGCGCGTCCATCGAGGCCGGGATCGAGGCAGGGCGGCCGCATCGGATCGCTGTGACCGATCTGGTGGAACAGCAGCGCCACCTGCCCCGCGAGATCACCCGGGTGGTTGTTGCTGTGGCACACGGCCAGGGTGTCGCGGAACTGCTGGAGGAGTCCGGTGCAGTCGTGGTGCGCACGCCTCCGCGGGGGCGGCCGAGTACCCGGGACTTCGTGCGGGCGGTGACGTCGTGCGGTGCACGCGAGGCGTTGCTCCTGCCCTCGGACTCGGACTCCACTCCCGTGGCCAAAGCCGCCGCCGAGTTCCTGCGTGATGACGACATCCGCGTGGCCGTCGTGCCGAGCCGGTCCATCGTGCAGACACTGTCGGCGGTCGCCGTCCACGACAGTTCGGTGGGCTTCGACGACGATGTGGTCACCATGGCGCGGGCCTCGAGCGCGACCCGCTACGGCGGTGTGACCGTGGCCAGCAAAGAGGCGATCACCACGGCCGGGCGGTGCCAGGTCGGGGACGTGCTCGGGCTCGTCGACGGTGACATCGTCGAGATCGGGGATTCCGTGGAGGCTGTGGCGCTGCGGGTGATCGACCGCATGAGCAGCAGCACCTCGGAGCTGGTGACGCTGGTGACCGGTTCGGAGGCGCCGGACTCGCTGGTCTCGGTGGTGGAGGAGCATCTGCAGACAGCGCTGGTAGACCTCGAGGTGGTCGCGGGCGGACAGCCGTACTGGCCTGTGATCATCGGCGTGGAGTAGCGTGGCCCAGCTCTCCTCGCCGCTCGCGGACGTGCTCGGCGGTCGCAGCGCCGGCAGCCTGCGCAAATCCCACGGCGTCGACACCTGTGAAGACCTCCTCTGGGTGTTCCCGCGCCGTTACCAGGACATGACCAGCCTCACCGACATCACGGGGCTGCACGCGGGTGATGTCGCGACCGTCCTGGCGCGGGTGAAGAACGTGAGTGTGCGCCGCACCCGCAAGGGGGAGATGCTCAACGCCGTCATCACCGACGGACGCCAGGATCTGCATCTGGCGTTCTTCCGGGGCATCAGGGGGTACCAGCGCATGCTGCAGTCGGGCCGTATCGGCCTGTTCAGCGGCAAGGTCAGTGCGTTCCGCGGGCAGTTGCAGCTGGCCCATCCGCTGTGTGTCATGTCGCCGGAGGGCGCCGGTGACGATCCGGAGGAGGTGGAGGCCTTCCTGGCCACCATCAATCCCATCTATCCGGCCACTGCAAGTATCCCCTCCTGGCGGGTGGCCAAGTCGGTGAAGATGGTGCTCGAAGCCGTCGACCTCGGCGACGATCCCATCGACGACACGATCCGGCAACGGCGCGCGTTGATGTCTCAGTCCGAGGCGTTCGAAGCGGTGCACACCCCCACGACGCTGGATCTGCTGGAGCCGGCCCGGGCCCGATTCCGCTACCAGGAAGCGTTCGTGTTGCAGACCATCCTGGCCCTTAGACGGCAGGCCATGGCCGCCAGCGATGCGACAGCCCGGCCCGGCAGCGACGATGGCTTGGCGCGTGCGATCGAACAACGGCTCCCGTTCGCCCTGACCGAGGGTCAGCAGAACGCCGTTGCCGAGATCCGGGGCGACCTCGCACGCCCCGCTCCGATGCAACGCCTGTTGCACGGTGAAGTCGGCGCGGGCAAGACACTCGTCGCACTGTTGGCCATGGCCACCGTCGTCGACTCGGGTGGACAAGCGGTCCTGCTCGCACCCACCGAGGTCCTGGCAGCGCAGCATCACGCATCGATCAGTGCGCTGCTCGGCGAACTCGCCGAGGCGGGCACATTGCTGGGGGGCAGCACGGGCACCCAGGTCGTTCTGCTGACGGGCTCGGCCAGCGCCGCCTCCCGCCGGGAAGCGTTGCTCAAGATCGTCTCCGGTGAGGCTGGGATCGTGGTCGGCACCCATGCGCTGCTCAACGAGGCGGTCCAGTTCGCAGATCTCGGCCTCGTCGTCGTGGACGAACAGCACCGTTTCGGTGTCGAGCAGCGCGCCGCACTCTTGGAGCGGGGATCCGGGACCTCCCGGCCGCACCTTCTGGTCATGACTGCCACGCCGATCCCTCGCACGGTGGCCATGACGGTCTTCGGCGACCTCGACGTGACAACACTGCGGGAACTCCCTGCGGGCCGTGCCGGGGTCAGCACGTTCGTGGTCAACGAATCCTTGGCGCCGCGGCACGCCGAACGCACCTGGGAACGGGTGGTGGAGGAGGTCGGGCAGGGCCGAAAGGTCTACGTCGTCTGCCCACGGATCGGCGACGGGGAGCCCTTCGAACCGGAGGAGGGACTGCCGGACGACCTCATCGACCTCGACTTCGCGACACCGGAACAGACCCGCGGGGTGCTGCGCACGGCCGATGACCTCGCGGACGGGCCGCTGGCGGGGCTGCGCATCGGCGTGATGCACGGCAGGCTGCACGCCTCGGAGAAGGCCGATGTGATGCGGCGTTTCGCGGCCGATTCCGGCACTCCGGACGCGATCGACGTGCTCGTGGCCACCAGCGTCATCGAGGTGGGCGTGGATGTGCCCTCCGCGACGATGATGGTCGTACTCGACGCCGAATCCTTCGGGGTCAGCCAGCTGCACCAATTGCGTGGACGGGTGGGCCGCGCCCACCTGCCGGGCCTGTGCCTGCTGTGCACACGCAACCCCGAAGCCGCGGAGCGGCTCGAGAAGGTCGCCGGCACCACCAACGGTTTCGACCTGGCCCGCATCGACCTCGAGCAGCGCAAGGAGGGTGACGTTCTGGGGACGGCGCAGTCGGGACGGCTGACCCGACTGCGGGTCTTGCGGGTGATCCGGGACGAGGAAGTCATCGATGATGCGCGGGCCGACGTCGCCGAGATGCTCGACCGGGATCCGGGGCTGACCGAACACGGGGCGCTGCGCGCGATGATGAACCGCTGGCAGTCCGCGGGGGCCGAGTACGTGGAGAAGACGTGACCCGGATCATCGCCGGCGAGGCCCGCGGTCGCCGGTTGAAGGTGCCCGGGGCGCTGACTCGTCCCACCTCCGATCGCGTGCGGGAATCGCTGTTCGCCTCGTTGGAGTCGCTGGTCGACCTCGATGGCACCCATGTGCTCGACCTCTTCGCCGGATCCGGCGCACTGGGTCTGGAGGCACGATCGCGCGGGGCGGCGGAGGTGATCCTGGTCGACCGGGCACCTGCCGTGGCCAGGGTCATCACGCAGAACATCGCGAGTGTGGCTCTGCCAGGGGTCAGATGCGAGCGGGCCGATGTCCGCAGGTTCCTGCGCGGTCCGGCCCGGCCACAGGACGTGGTCTTCATCGATCCCCCGTATGAGGTTCCAGCGCGCGAGGTCGAGGAGATCCTCGGGATGCTCGCCAACGGCTGGCTGACCGAGGGGGCGGTGGTCGTGGTTGAGCGCGGGGACGCCAGGATCCGCTGGCCCACGGGATACACGGATGCGTGGGAGCGCCGGTTCGGGGGCACCCACGTCCTGCGGGCGGTTTGGTACCGTCCGGATTAATACTCGCGTACACCAATCCCGAGGAGCCGACGGTGCGCAGAGCGGTTTGTCCCGGATCCTTCGATCCGGTGACCAATGG
>WBZM01000853.1_pt1 | contig 35616 bp, 36 predicted proteins | sample 5204271 | NCBI WGS metagenome assembly WBZM01 (sample SAMN12344346, study PRJNA552823) | activated sludge metagenome | biome: Activated sludge suspended growth; feature: Nitrification reactor; material: Wastewater; isolation source: activated sludge from nitrification reactor of wastewater... | reverse complement strand
CGAGCCGGCCGGGAGTCGGGAAGAACTGGGCAAAGCGTGCATAGGTCGAGCCAAGCACGCCCCAGACGAGGCGAAAGACCAGGAGGCCGATGATCAGCAGCCCGATGCGTCCGTGCCATGCCATCAAGTTGCCGCCCAACTGGCCGCTGACGATGGCGGCGATGACAGCCGCGGCGAGAAGCCAGTGGAAAAGCCGGGTCGGCAAATCCCACAGGCGAATCCGTTTTCGGTTCATGACGAATCCTCGCTATGGCGGACGCCTAGGCGCCCGCGGAACGACGTTCGGCGCCTTCGTTACTGCTTGATCTTGAAGTCGTCGTGGCAGGCCTTGCAGGCGCCGCCCAGTTTGCCGAACTGCTCCTTGATCGCCGCCACGTCGCCGGTCGCCGCGACCTTGGCCATTTCGTTGGCCTCCTTGTTGAAGGCCATGGCGACCTTGGCAACGCCTTCCTTATCGGTGAAAAAGGCCGGCTTGACGCGGGTCTTTTCCCAGCCGGCACCCTTGTCGGTGCCCGGAAGGTAGAGGGCACCCATGCCGGAATTGGCGATAGCCTGGATGGCATTGGCTGCCTTGATCACCTCTTCCTTGTTGAACTGGCCGCCTTCGACGTTGGCCTTGATGCGGCCCATGTTCCACGCCATGAAGCCATAGCCCGACTGGCGGAACTTGATCGCATCCTCGGGCTTGAGCTGGGCGGCAGCGGTGCCGGTCAGGGTGATGGCCAGCAGGGCGAGCAGAAGCTTCGATTTCATCTTGTTTTCTCCATTGTCGTTGAGGAAGGAAAGCTGCACACGGTATACGCCTGGCAAGCGCGGTTAATTCCAGCGTAATTGGAACGCCCGGCGATGACGGCCTTCCGGCCGTCCGCCACAGCGCCGGAGCGCGGCGCCTCAGACGGCGAAAACGTGCTTGACGCGCAACGCCGGGCCGCCCTGCTCGATGGCGATCAGGCGGTCGATATTGGGATGCTTGCCGGGATTGAGGCGGGCATCCTCGGTATGTTCGGCGAAGATTTCCAGACCCTTCCGGGCGGCTTCGAGGTTGATCGAGCCGTAGGTCTGCGCCAGGTGGTTGTAGACGGCCAGCGAGCCCTGGCTACCCGGCTTGTTCTCGATGGTGGCGACAACGGTTTCCGCCTTGTCCAGCAGGTTGACCGCAGCAAGGTGGGAAATCCCCGGCAATTTTTTCAGGTTTTCGGCAAAAGACATTTATTTCCAGTCCCGTTTGGCTTTGACCAGACCCAGGATCAGCCCGGTCGCGAAGGTGGCGATCGGCACGGTCAGGGCGATCGCCTTGATGCCGCGCTCGGCGCCGTACAAGTAAAGAATCAGCAGGGCCGGCACCAGACCGACCAGCAGGCCGATCAGGCCGCCGCGGATGCCGCCGCGGATGACCTCGCGATCCGTGGTCTGGCGCTCGCCGGTACAGTGCGGGCAATAGATGGCGTCGGCGGGCACTTCCTGCCCGCACTTGCTGCACCGCATGGCTTAGATGCGCTTGGCCAGTTCGGCGGCCTTACCGGTGTAATCCCAAGGCGTCAGCTTCAAGAGTTCGGCCTTGGCGGCTTCCGGAATCTCCAGCGTGGACACGAAGGCCTGCATGCCGTCGCGCGAGACGCGGGTGCCGCGAGTCAGCTCCTTGAGCTTTTCGTAAGCATTCGGCACAGCGTAGCGGCGCATCACGGTCTGGATCGGCTCGGCGAGCAGTTCCCAGTTGGCGTCGAGGTCGGCCTTCATCAGGTCGGCGTTGATTTCCAGCTTGCCCAGGCCCTTCAACAGCGAGTCGTAGCCGAGCAGCGTGTAGCCGAGGCCGACGCCCATGTTGCGGAGCACGGTGGAGTCGGTCAGGTCGCGCTGCCAGCGGGAAATCGGCAGCTTTTCGGCGAGGTGCTTGAGGACAGCGTTGGCCAGGCCGAGGTTGCCTTCGGAGTTCTCGAAGTCGATCGGGTTGACCTTGTGCGGCATGGTCGACGAGCCGATTTCGCCAGCCTTGACCTTCTGCTTGAAGAAGCCGAGCGAGATGTAGCCCCAGACGTCACGGTCGAGGTCGATCAGGATGCTGTTGGCGCGGGCGAAAGCGTCGAACAGCTCGGCCAGCGCATCGTGCGGCTCGATCTGGATGGTGTACGGATTGAAGGTCAGGCCGAGCGACTCGACGAAGCGCTTGGCGAAGCCTTCCCAGTCGTAGCCAGGGTAGGCGGCCAGGTGGGCGTTGTAGTTGCCGACCGCGCCGTTGATCTTGCCGAGCAGTTCGACGGCGGCGATGCGGGCGCGGGCGCGTTGCAGGCGGTAGGCGACGTTGGCCATTTCCTTGCCCATCGTAGAGGGCGTGGCCGGCTGCCCGTGCGTACGGCTCATCATCGGGATGTCGGCGTAGGCATGGGCGAGCTCGACCAGCTTGGCGATGACCTTGTCCAGCGTCGGCAGCATGGCCTGCTGGCGGGCGCCCTGGCACATCAGCGCGTGCGACAGGTTGTTGATGTCTTCGGAGGTGCAGGCGAAGTGGATGAACTCGCTGACCTTGGTCACTTCGGCGTTGCCCTTGGTGTTCTTCTTGATCCAGTACTCGAGCGCCTTGACGTCATGGTTGGTGACCGCTTCCTCGGCCTTGACCTCGGCGGCCTGCTCGACGGTGAAGTTGGCAACCAGCGCATCCAGCTCTGCTACGGTCGACGGCGAAAAAGCGGCGATTTCGGTGAAATGCGCTTCGGCAGCCAAGGCCTTCAGCCATTCGATCTCCACCTTGAGGCGGGCGCGGATCAGGCCGAATTCGGAAAAATGCTCGCGCAGGGCATCGACCTTGCCGGCGTAGCGGCCGTCGAGCGGGGAAAGGGCGGTCAGGGGATTGAAAGTCATGAAGGCATCCTTTTCGGTAAGCCCTCGATTTTACCCGCCCGGCGAACCCCTCGCCACACGCTATAATCACACTCCCCAAATCAGAGAACATGCGATGAAGCTGATCGGTTCCCATACCAGCCCCTTCGTGCGCAAGGTGCGCATCGTGCTGGCCGAAAAGAAGATCGACTACGAATTCGTGATCGACTCGCCGTGGCTGGGCGACAGCAAGGTGCCGGACGTCAACCCGCTGGGCAAGATTCCGGTGCTGCTGCTCGACGACGAAACGCCGCTGTTCGACTCGCGCGTCATCGTCGAGTACATCGACAACGTCACCCCGAACAACAAGCTGTTTCCCGCCCCCAACCGCGAGCGCACCGAGGTCAAGCGCTGGGAGGCCCTGGCCGACGGCATCTGCGACGCGGCCGTCAGTGCCTTCCTCGAGGCGAAGCGGCCGGCCGGGCTGCAAAGCGGCGACTGGATCCTGCGCCAGCGCGGAAAGATCGGCCGCGGGCTGGAATTCATGGCCGAGGAACTCGGCGAAAAGCCCTATTGCCAGGGCACCCACATCTCGATGGCCGACGTGGCCGTCGGCACCGCGCTCGGCTACCTGTGCTTCCGCTTCCCGGGGATCGACTGGCAGACCGGGCATCCGAACCTGGCCAGGCTGTATGGCAAGCTGATGCAGCGCCCGTCGTTCGCCGAAACGGTGCCGAACGACTGACGGGCTGCGCCGGCGCGGCATCCCGCTTCATCTCCCTAGCCGAACGACATGCCGCGAATGAACCGGCGGCCCCCTCTGCCGGTCAATGGTTCACCTGCCAGCCCGCATCGAGGAACATCGCGTTGACGCAAAAGCCTGATCTGGTGCCGATGGAAAGCATCATCCGCTCCCTGACCGTCGCCCTCGGGGAGCGCGATCACCACACCCGCATCCATTCCGAACGCGTCGTCCTTCTCTCGGCCGAGCTCGGGCGCCACCTCGCCCTCTCGGCGCATGAACTGGAAGTGCTGTCGCTCGGCGCCCAGTTCCACGACCTGGGCAAGATCGGGATTCCCGACCGCATCCTGCGCAAGGCAACCCCGTTCGACGACGCGGAATGGGAATGCATGAAACAACACGCGGCGATCGGCGAACGCATCGTCCTCGCCATCGGTGACGACAGGTCACCCGCAGTGGCGCGCGTCGTCCGCCACCACCATGAAAACTTCGATGGCTCGGGCTATCCCGACGGACTCGGCGGCACCGCGATTCCCCTGCTGTCGCGGATTATCATGCTGACCGACAACTACGATGCGATGGCGGTCACCCGCCCCTACCACAAGGCGCGCAACCATCGGGCGGTGATGGACATCCTGGCCGACGAAAACGGGAAAAAGTTCGACCCCGACCTGCTGCGCGCCTTCAGTGTCGTCATCGAAAAATCGGACATGCGCGCCACGGACGACTGAGTCCGCTCAGCGGATCACGCCGCCGCCAAGACAGACCCGGCTTTCGTAGAGCACCACCGACTGCCCCGGCGTGAGCGCCCACTGCGGCTCGGCGAAGCGGATCTCGCAGGTCGCGCCATCGACACGCTCGACTTCGCACGGCTGGTCAGCGGTCCGGTAGCGCGGCTTGGCCGTGTACACCCAATGCGTGTGCGGCGCCTCGCCCGACACCCAGCTCAGCTGCTCGGCGACCAGATCGCCCTTGAGCAGCGCCGGGTGGTCGTGGCCCTGGACGACGTAGAGCACATTCTTTTCCATGTCCTTGCCGGCGACGAACCAGGCATCGTGGTCGCCACCGCCGGGCTGGCCCTTTTCCTTGAGGCCGCCGATGTGCAGGCCCTTGCGCTGGCCCAGCGTGTGGTACATCAGGCCGTCGTGCTCGCCGAGCACCTTGCCGTCGTCGAGCCGGCGGATCTCGCCCTTCTTCGGCGGCAGGTAGCGCGCCAGGAAATCCTTGAACGGCCGCTCGCCGATAAAGCAGATGCCGGTCGAATCCTTCTTGGCGGCGACGTGCAGCCCCTCGGCCTCGGCGATTTTCCTGACCTCGCGCTTGTAGATGTCGGCCAGCGGGAACAGCGTCTTCGACAACTGCGCCTGGTTCAGCCGGTACAGGAAATAGCTCTGGTCCTTGGTGCCGTCCTCGGCCTTGATCAGCTGGAACTTGCCGTCGAACTCGCGCACCCCGGCGTAATGGCCGGTGGCGATCTTCTCGGCGCCCAGCTGCAGGGCATGGTCGAGGAAGGCCTTGAACTTGATTTCCGAGTTGCACAGGATGTCCGGGTTCGGCGTCCGCCCGGCCTGATATTCGCGCAGGAACTCGGCGAACACCCGCTCGCGGTACTCGGCGGCAAAATTGACCACTTCGACGTCGATGCCGATGCGGTCGGCGACGCTCATGACGTCGATCAGGTCCTGGCGCGACGAGCAGTACTCCTCGGTATCGTCGTCCTCCCAGTTCTTCATGAACAGGCCGATCACCTTCCAGCCCTGGCGCTTGAGCAGCAGCGCCGCCACCGACGAATCGACGCCGCCGGACAGGCCGACCACCACCGTTTTTTCAGACATCGGGCCCCGCCCCTTCCTTCCATTCCGCCAGCGGCAGGATCACCGCCGGCTGGCCATTGTCGACAAACCAGCTATCGACGACGAAGCGCGCCCCGCCGTCCTTCTTTTCCTCGATCACCGCCGACCAGTGCGCCGGGAACACGAACGCCCAGTTGCGCACCTCGGGCTCCAGCACCCGGTGCCAGCGCAGGCTACCGCGCGCTTGGAGCAATTTCAGCAGGCGTGTCGTCGACGTCGAGTGATCGATGCAGTCCATCTTGCCGGGCGCATGGCCGTCGGCATAGTTGCCGCCGCGGTCGTTGCGGATGTCCGACTGCTGGCCGGCCCAGCCGTACAGTTCGCCGACGGCAACGGCGAGCAATTTGCGCTCTTCGGCAGCGTCGACCGCAACCGACAGCTGGCGGCCGATGTCGCGCAACTGCACTTCGCTGAACCTGATCTGCGCCTGGGCGATGCAGCCGTAGCCATAGCAGATCGGCACGGTTTCGTCGGCCGCCGCCACCCCGGCCCCGAGCAAGATCAGCGCGGCAAGGGCATGGCGGATCATCGGTCGTAATGCACCAGCAGGTCGAGCGGGTAGCGGCGGCCGGCGACCAGGTCCTCGATGCAGCGCAGGATCAGCGGGCTGCGGTGGCGCACCTGCGTCGCCTTCACCTCGTCGAGGGTCAGCCAGTGCGCGGCGACGATGCCTTCGTCCAGCTGGCGCCCGGCCTCCCAGCCGCGCAGCTCGCCGGCGAAGGCAAAGCGCAGGTAGGTCACCTCGCCATCCGGGCGGCGCCAGTTGTAGACGCCGACCAGGTGCGTCGGCTTGAAGTGGTAGGCGGTTTCCTCGAGGACCTCGCGCGCCGCCGCGTCGACCAGCGACTCGCCCTCTTCCAGGTGTCCGGCGGGCTGGTTGAAAGCGAGGCCGGCCGAGGTTTCCTCCTCGACCAGCAGGAATTTTCCGTCGCGCTGGACGACGGCGGCGACGGTGACGTTGGGTTTCCAGACCATGCGCGGCTCGAACGGCAAAAGCGTTATTTTACCTGTTGATTTGGGCTAGAATTATGCGCTTTCACACGCGCAACACGGAGAATCGAACATGTCCATGTCGGATCGCGACGGCTTCATTTGGCAAGACGGCAAACTGGTGCCCTGGCGTGAAGCCACCACCCACGTCCTCACGCATTCGCTGCACTACGGCATGAGCGTATTCGAGGGCGTCCGTGCCTACAAGACCGAGCGCGGCACCGCCATCTTCCGCCTGGAAGAGCACACCGACCGCCTGTTCAACTCCGCCCACATCTTCCAGATGGCCATGCCCTTCGACAAGGCGACCATCAACGAGGCGCACAAGGAAGTGCTGCGCGCCAACAACCTCGACTCCGGCTACCTGCGGCCGATCGCCTTCTACGGCTCGGAAAAGATGGGCGTTTCCCCGAAGGGCGCCAAGGTGCACGTCGCCATCGCCGCCTGGCCGTGGGGCGCCTACCTCGGCGAGGAAGGCATGGAGCGCGGCATCCGCGTCAAGGTGTCGAGCTACACCCGCCACCACGTCAATATCTCGATGGTCCGCGCCAAGGCCTCCGGCCACTACATCAACTCGATCCTCGCCAACAACGAGGTGACCAACGAGGGCTACGACGAGGCCATGCTGCTCGACCCCGAAGGCTACGTGGCCGAGGGCGCCGGCGAGAACCTGTTCATCGTCAAGAAGGGCAAGCTGTACACGCCCGACCTGACCTCCTGCCTGGAAGGCATCACGCGCGCCACGGTGTTGCAGATCGCCGAGGAACTCGGCCTCTCCGTCCAGGAAAAGCGCATCACCCGCGACGAGGTCTATACCTGCGACGAGGCCTTCTTCACCGGCACCGCCGCCGAAGTGACGCCGATCCGCGAACTCGACGGCCGCCAGATCGGCATCGGCCGCCGCGGCCCGATCACCGCGCAGATCCAGCAGAAATACTTCGACGTGGTCTATGGCCGCTCGCCCGAACACGACGGCTGGCTGGCCTACATCTAAGCTCAGGGAGAAGACCGAAATGTCCGACAACAAGACCATTGAAATCACCGCCCACGACCTGCCACTGCACTGCCCGACGCCGAACGCACCGCTGTGGAGCCAGCACCCGCGGGTCTTCCTCGACGTGCTGAAGACCGGCGAAGTCACCTGCCCCTACTGCAGCGCCAAGTACGTCTTCAAGGGCGAGGCGCCGAAGGGCCATCACTGATCGCTGTCGGTTGCCGGTCATTGGTCGCTGGCAACTGATGACTGGCGACCAATAACCCATGAAAGCCCTCATCGTCGCCCCCTCCTGGATCGGCGACACCATCATGGCGCAGCCGCTGTTCGCGCGGTTGCACGCCCGGCACCCCGGCCTGCAACTCGACGCCCTGGCGCCGCGCTGGGTGGCGCCGGTCCTGCGCCGCATGGACGACATCGCCGAGGTCGTCGACAGTCCCTTCGGCCACGGCCAGCTGTCGCTCAAGGCGCGCTGGCGGCTCGCCCGGCAGCTGGCGGCGCGCGGCTACGATGCCGTCTATGTCCTGCCCAATTCGCTCAAGTCGGCACTGGTACCCTTCCTCGCCGGCATCCCGCGCCGTGTCGGCTTCACCGGCGAATCCCGCTACGGCCTGATCAATGTCCGCCACACGCTCGACAAGGACGCCCTGCCGCTGATGGTCGAACGCTTCGCCCAGCTTGCCGAATCCCCGGGCGCCGCGTTGCCGCAGCCCATTTCGCACCCCAAAATCCGGTCGACCGCAGCCGACCAGGACGACACCCTGACGGCACTCGGCCGCGAACGTCCGTCCCGCTTCGTCGCCTTCTGTCCGGGCGCCGAATACGGCCCGGCCAAGCGCTGGCCGGCGGCGCATTTCGCCGCGCTGGCGCGCGCCCTGGCCGGGCGTGGCTACCGCATCGGCCTCTTCGGCTCGCCCAAGGACCAGGCGGTGGCCGACGAAATCTGCGCCCTCGCCCCCGGCGTCTGCGACAACCTGTGCGGCGCCACCTCGCTCGAACAGGCGATCGACCTGCTGGCCATGGCCGACCTCGTCGTCTGCAACGACTCCGGCCTGATGCACGTCGCCGCCGCGCTTGACCGGCCGATCGTCGCCCTTTACGGCTCGTCGTCGCCCGGCTTCACGCCGCCACTTTCGGAGCGGGCGGACATTCTCAGTCTGCACCTCGACTGCAGCCCCTGCTTCAAGCGCGAATGTCCGCTCGGCCACCTCGACTGCCTCAACAAACTCTCGCCCGACCAGGTGCTTGCCGCCTGCCTGCAACGGAGCAACGCATGAGCAAACCCGCCAATTACGCCTCGCCCGAAGACATCGAACAGGCCTTCTACGAGGCCGTGCAGAAGGGCGACGCCGACCTGCTGATCCAGCTCTGGGCCGAGGACGAGGAAACCCTGTGCGTGCATCCGACCGGCGTCCGCCTGCTCGGCATCGTGCCGATCCGCGAAAGCTGGCGCAGCATCTTTTCCAATGCCCGCATTCGCGTGCAGGCCGAATCGGTCGCCCACTGGCAGGGCTCGGTGCTGGCCATCCACCACCTGACCGAAATCCTCTTCGTCGGCGACGACCCCAGCCCGCACGGCCCACTGCACGTCACCCACACCTATGCCCGCGGCGCCCACGGCTGGCGCCTGGTCAGCCGCCATGCCTCGGCCGCCGACGACAGCCACCAGGCGATGGCCGAGGCCGTCCCGCACACTCTGCATTGAAACCCTACCATGCCCCCGCCTGGCTGCCCGGCGGGCATGCCCAGACCATCTGGCCGAAGCTGATCCGGCAGGCGCCGATCAAGCTCCGGCGCGAACGCTGGGATACGCCGGACGGCGATTTCATCGATGTCGATTGGGTCGACGGCCCGCCACGCTCTTCCCTGCTCGTGCTCTTCCACGGCCTCGAAGGCAGCTCCGCCAGCCATTACGCGCTGAGCACCGCGCACGCCTGCAGGAAGGCCGGCTGGCGGCTCGCCCTGCCGCACTTTCGCGGCTGCTCCGGCGAACTCAACCGCCGCCCGCGCGCCTATCACTCCGGCGACGCCGAGGAAATCGACTGGATCCTGCACCGCCTCCGCACCGCCCACGGCGGCCGGCCGCTGCACGCCGCCGGCGTCTCGCTCGGCGGCAACGCCCTGCTCAAGTGGGCGGGCGAGCGCGGCGCGGCGGCCGGCGAACTGGTCACCGGCGTTGCCGCCCTCTGCGCCCCGCTCGACCTCGCCGCCTGCGGCCACCACCTGGCGCGCGGCTTCAATCGCGTCTACACCCAGTATTTCCTGAAGACGCTGAAAGCCGTCTCGGCCGCCCGCCTGCGCCAGTTTCCCGGTCTCTTCGACGAGGCGCGCATGCTGGCGGCGATCAACCTCCACCAGTTCGACGATGCCGTCACCGCCCCCGTGCATGGCTTCGCCGGCGCCGACGACTACTGGCAACGCGCCTCGGCCAAGCCCTGGCTGAAATCGATCGCCGTGCCGGCGCTTGCGGTCAACCCGAAAAACGACCCGTTTTTGCCCGCCACCTACCTGCCCACCGCTACCGACGCCGGCCCTTCGGTCCGTCTCGAACAACCGGCGGGCGGCGGTCATGTCGGCTTCGTCAGCGGCGCCTTCCCGGGAAATCTGGACTGGCTGCCGCAAAGACTCTTACACTTCTTCCTTTATGAAACGTCATAGGCAAACATCATGACCCAACTTCCCGCCGAAATTTTCAAGGCCTACGATATCCGTGGCATCGTCGACAAATCGCTGACCGCCGGTGTCGTCCGGCAGATCGGCCACGCCCTCGGCTCGCTCGCCGTCGAACAGGGGCAGACCGCCATCGCCGTCGGCCGCGACGGCCGCCTGTCCGGCCCCGAGCTGGCCGGCGCACTGATGGACGGCATCTGCGCGGCGGGCTGCGATGCCATCGACGTCGGCTGCGTACCGACGCCGGTCACCTACTTCGCCGCCTACGAACTCGGCTGCAATTCCTGCGTCTCGGTCACCGGCAGCCACAACCCGCCGGACTACAACGGCCTCAAGATGGTCATCGGCGGCACGACGCTGGCGCTCGACGCCATTCAGGATCTCAGGCGCCGCATCGAATCCGGCGACCTGAAGCACGGCCAGGGAACGCGCCGCAACGCCGACGTCAAGACCGCCTACGTCGACAAGATCGTCGCCGACGTCAAGCTCGCCCGCCCGCTGAAGATCGTCATGGACTGCGGCAACGGCGTCGCCGGCGCGGTCGCCCCCGAACTGTTCCGGCGCCTCGGCTGCGAGATCGTCCCGCTCTACTGCGAGGTCGATGGCAACTTCCCCAACCATCACCCGGACCCGTCGAAGCCGGAAAACCTCGCCGATGTCATCAAGGCCCTCCAGGAAACCGATGCCGAGATCGGCATCGCCTTCGACGGCGACGGTGACCGCCTCGGCGTCGTCACCAAGGACGGCGAGATCATCTACCCCGACCGCCAGCTGATGCTCTTCGCCGCCGATGTCCTGTCACGCGTACCGGGCGGCCAGATCATCTACGACGTCAAGTGCACCCGCCTGCTCGCCCCGTGGATCAAAAAGCACGGCGGCGTGCCGCTGATGTGGAACACCGGCCACGCACTGGTCAAGGCCAAGCTCAAGGAAACCGGCGCCCCCCTGGCCGGCGAGATGTCCGGCCACACCTTCTTCAAGGAGCGCTGGTACGGCTTCGACGACGGCCTGTATACCGGCGCCCGCCTGCTGGAAATCCTGTCGCGTGCAACCGACGTCAATGCGCCGCTGAAGGCGCTGCCGAATTCGCCGTCGACCCCGGAGCTCAACATCAAGATGGCCGAAGGCGAACCCTTCGCGCTGATCGACAAGCTCAAGGCCCAAGGCAGTTTTGCCGGCGCCGCCGAGATCATCACCATCGATGGCGTCCGTGTCGAATACGCCGACGGCTTCGGCCTCGCCCGCCCGTCGAACACGACGCCGGTCGTCGTGCTGCGCTTCGAGGCCGACGACGCCGCCGCGCTGGAACGCATCCAGGCCGGCTTCCGCCAGGCATTGACCGCCGTCTGGCCGGGCATCCAGCTGCCGTTCTGACGTCCGCCGCGTTACAAAACAACGACAGTCGCGCCACAATCGGTCGGCGCGACTGTCGCTAGAATGGGTATGCTGCAATCGGGACACACATTCGGGAAAGCGATGAACACGTCTGAAGAATCACTGAAATTCCGCCAGTTCCACACCAGCCTCGGCGGCCCGCCGCCGGGTCCGTTGGCCAAGGTCGCGGCCTTCGTGCTGGGGACGATCATGATGATCGCCGCCTTCATGTTTTCGCTGGTCGCCTTGGCCGTCGTCGCAGTCGGCGCCGTCGTCGCCGGCACCTGGTTCTGGTGGAAGACGCGTGCCGTGCGCCGCCAGATCCGCGAACAGATGGCGGCGCAAAGGCAGCAGGGCGCGTACACCGAACGACGCCCCGCCGACGGCTACATCATCGAAGGCGAAGCGGTACGTGAAAGCGAACCGGCACATGCGCCGGACCAGCGCCTGACGAGCTGACCCGGCCCAAGTCAGCCGGCGGCGCGCGCCGCCAGCCAGTCGCGCACCGCGAAGCCGGTGCCGTAATCCCAGGCTTTCAGACGTTCCGGCTCGATCAACCGGATCTCGGCCAGTTCCTCGTTGAGGGCGATCTCCCCCGCCGCCACGACGTGGTAGGCGATGAGCAGCTGGTTCTTCTGCGGGAAAGGATAGAGACCGATCAGGTCGACCGCCGTCGCGGCGAGCCCCAACTCCTCCGCGACTTCGCGCGCCACCGCCTGGTCCGGCGTTTCATCGCGCTCGAGGAAGCCGGTCACCAGCCCGAAGGCCTTTTCCGGCCACGCGACATTGCGCGCCAGGAGCATGCGCCCGCCGTACTCGACGAGCGCCGCGACGACCGGCACCGGGTTGTCCCACAGCACGAAGCCGCAGACGTCATCCGGACAGGTCGGGCGCATCAGCCCGCCGGCCTCGCGCCGTACCAGTCCGGCGCCGCACTGCGGGCAGTAGCGATAGTCGCTCAAGGACTCAGCGCAGCTTGGGATTCAGCGAACCCCGGTTGTACTCCTTGTCGCCCGGCATGACCGTGCGGCCGACGCCGAACAGGCCGCCCTGCGCACCCTCCGGGCGCGTCTGGTTTTCGGGATAGGCGGCCGCCTTCTGCTGCGCTGCGGCGGCCTTCGCCGCATCGACGTATTCCCAGCGGCCGTTCGGAAAAAGCCGCACCCTTTCGCCGTCGACCGTAACCGCCTCGAGCGGCGTGCGGTCCAGCTCCGCGGCATGAACGCCCGCCGCCACCAGGCCGAGCAGAAGAACGAACAGCGCCTTGCTCACAGCTTGCCCTCGATCCAGCCCGGCACCGAAGCCAGCGCCGCCGCCAGGTTTTCCGGCTGCGTGCCGCCGGCCTGCGCCATGTCCGGCCGGCCGCCGCCCTTGCCGCCGACCTGCTGGGCGACCATGTTGACCAGTTCGCCGGCCTTGACCTTGCCGGTCAGGTCGGCGGTGACGCCGGCGATCAGCGTGACCTTGCCGTCGGCGACCGAAGCCAGCACGACGGCCGCCGACTTCAGCTTGTCCTTGAGCTTGTCCATCGTTTCGCGCAGCGCGGTGATGTCGGCGCCATCGAGCGTCGCGGCCAGCACCCTAGCCCCCTTGACGGTGGCGGCCTGGTTGACCAGGTCGTCGCCCTGCGCCGAGGCCAGCTTGCCCTTGAGAGCGGTCAGTTCGCGTTCGAGCTTCTTCACCTGGTCGAGCACCGCCAGCACGCGGCCGTGGACCTCCCTGGGCAGCACCTTGAGGGTGCCGGCGACGCCGCCGAGCGCGGTTTCCATGTCCTGCATGTAGTGCAGCGCGTTGTCGCCGGTGACCGCCTCGACCCGGCGCACGCCGGCCGCGACGCCGCCCTCGGCGGTAATCGAGAAGAGCCCGATGTCGCCGGTGCGGCCGACGTGCGTGCCGCCGCACAGTTCGCGCGAGCTGCCGATGTCGAGCACGCGCACCTCGTCGCCGTACTTCTCGCCGAAGAGCATCATGGCGCCCAGCTTCTGGGCTTCGGCGATCGGCAGGACGCGGCATTCGGTCGCCGTGTTGGCGAGGACCTCGGCATTGACGATGTTTTCGACCCTGCGGATTTCCTCGTCGCTCAACGGCTGGTTATGGACGAAGTCGAAACGGGTCTTGTCCGGATCGACCTGCGAGCCCTTCTGCTGCACATGGTCGCCGAGGACTTCGCGCAGCGCCTTGTGCAGCAGGTGGGTCGCCGAATGGTTGCGCATCGTGCGCTGGCGGGCGAGGACGTCGACCCGGGCCGTAACACCGTTGCCGACGGACAGCGTCCCGGTCTTGACGATGCCGTGGTGGCCGAACACCGTGGCCTGGATCTTCTGCGTGTCCTCGACGGCGAAGATGCCATGTACCGACTGCAGCGCGCCGCGGTCGCCGACCTGGCCGCCGGATTCGGCGTAGAACGGCGTGTCGTCGAGGACGACGACGCCCATTTCGCCCTCGTTCAACTGGTTGACCGCAACCCCGTCCCGGTACAGGGCCAGGACGTTGGCCTTGGTTTCCAGCGTGTCGTAGCCATGGAAGATGGTGGCCGGACCGTCGTATTCGAGATTGGCGGCCATCCTGAACTTGCCGGCGGCACGCGCCTGTTCCTTCTGGCGGGCCATCGCCGCGTCGAAGGCGGCGGCGTCGACGGTGACCTTGCGCTCGCGGCAGATGTCCTGCGTCAGGTCGAGCGGGAAACCGTAGGTGTCGTGCAGCTTGAAGGCGGTTTCGCCGTTGAAGACGCCGCCTTCCGGCAGCGACTTCAATTCGCCTTCGAGGATGGCCATGCCGTGCTCGATGGTCTCGAAGAAGCGGTCTTCCTCCTGCTTCAGCGTCGCCATCACCTTGGCCTGGTGCTGCGCCAGCTCGGGATAGGCCATGCCCATCTCGGCAACCAGGTCGGGCACCATCCGGTGGAAGAAGGCGGCGCGGGCGCCGAGCTTGTAGCCGTGGCGGATGGCGCGGCGGATGATGCGGCGCAGGACGTAGCCGCGGCCTTCGTTGCCCGGGATGACGCCATCGGCGAGCAGGAAGGAGCAGGCACGTATGTGGTCGGCGAGCACCTTGAGCGACGGGCTGTCCATGTCGGCATCGCTGGTTTCACGGGCGGCGGCCTTGAGCAGCGCCTGGAAGAGGTCGATCTCGTAGTTGGCGTGCACGCCCTGCAGCACCGCCGAAATGCGCTCGAGGCCCATTCCGGTGTCGACCGAGGGCTTGGGCAGCGGATGCATGACGCCGGCTTCATCGCGGTTGAACTGCATGAAGACGTTGTTCCAGATCTCGATGAAACGGTCGCCGTCTTCCTCGGGCGATCCCGGGGGGCCGCCCCAGTGCTGCGGGCCGTGGTCGTAGAAGATCTCGGTGCACGGGCCGCAGGGGCCGGTGTCGCCCATCATCCAGAAATTGTCGGAGGCGTAGCGGGCGCCCTTGTTGTCGCCGATGCGGATGACGCGCTCGACCGGCACGCCGATTTCCTTGGTCCAGATGTCGTAGGCCTCGTCGTCCTCCGCGTAGACGGTGACCGTCAGCTTGTCCTTGGGCAGCTTGTAGACCTCGGTCAGCAACTCCCAGGCGTACTTGATGGCATCGCGCTTGAAATAGTCGCCGAAGCTGAAGTTGCCGAGCATCTCGAAGAAGGTGTGGTGGCGCGCGGTGTAGCCGACGTTCTCGAGGTCGTTGTGCTTGCCGCCGGCGCGCACGCATTTCTGCGAGGTCGTCGCCCGGCTGTAGGGCCGCTTGTCGAAACCGAGGAAGACGTCCTTGAACTGGTTCATGCCGGCGTTGGTGAACAGCAGCGTCGGGTCATCGTGCGGCACCAGCGAGCTGGACGCCACGATCTGGTGGCCCTTGGAGGCGAAGAAGTCGAGGAACTGCTGGCGGATTTCGGAGCTTTTCATGGGCTGGCGGCCTCAAGGGGGTAATTCGAAACCTTCGATTTTAAGAGAAAAAGCTACCGGCTTCGCAGCCGCCGGCCTTCCCGCTATGCAAAAAGATCGAGGCGATCGGTAAACAGCGCGCTGACGCCGCGCGCGAAGAGCGTTTTTGCCTGTTCCGGAGCGTTGACCGTGTAGCACAGCACGGGAATGTCATGCGCCCGGGCCTCGGCCAGCACCTCGTCGCGCAGGAGGTCGGCGTCACAGTGCAGCGAGACGGCCTGCAGACGCCGCAGCTGCGCCAGCCAGTCGGCCGGCGGCGCCTCGAACAGGACGCCGCGCGGAATTGCCGGCGCCCGGTCGCGGGCCACGGCGAGCGCTTCGAGGGAAAACGATGAGAGCAGCGGCTGCACCTCGGCCCCCCGCCACAGGTCGGCAGTGAGCCCGGCGACGACTTCGGCCGTCGCCACCTCGTGGCCGGTTGCCGGCTTGATCTCGACATTGGCCAGCAGGCCCAGTTCGCGGCAGAGCGCCGCGGCTTCGGCAAAACGGGGAATGCGCTCGCCATCGCCGGCATCGAGCGCGAAAAGAACGGCATCCGGGGTGTCGCAGACGCGGCCGGCGCCGTCGGTCGTGCGCTCCAGGGTTTCGTCGTGGATCAGGATCGGCGTGCCGTCGGCCGAGAGCATCACGTCGAATTCGACCGCCCGGTAGCCGAGCCTGGCCGCCAGGCGAATGCCGGCCAGGGTGTTCTCGGGTGCCAGGCTGCCGCCACCGCGATGGGCGATCCAGCGCGGCAGCGGAAGCGACATCAGAAGGGCTGCGCCTTCTTCAGCGCCGGCTTGGCGGCGAGCACCGCGTTGCCGCGCCCCACCGCCTTGTCCAGAGCCGCCTTCGACGGCTCCTTGTCGGACCAGGCCAGTTCGAGTTCCTCATTGGCGATGACGCGCAGGGGATCGATATCCGAAACGTGGACCATCGGCGTATCGCTCGCGCCCTTCAGCGACGCGTAGGCAGCCTGCAGCGCCTGGTCGCCGTCCTGCAGCAGCTTGCTGCGCGCGGCGGCGCGGGCGGCGGCGGTCATCGGCAGGCCACCATAGCTGCGCACCAGCTCGATCTGGTTGTCCGGCGCCAGCAGGAAGGAGACGAACTTCGCCGCCTGCTTGTACTCGGCCGGCGAGCGCCCGGCACCGACCCACAGCGAGGCACCGTCGGCCAGGGACGGCCGGCGGCCGCCATAGACATCGTCATGGAAAGGCATCGGCGCGACGCCCAGTTCGACGCCCCGGGCATCGCGGAAGTCGATGTGCTCGCGCGAATCGGTGGTGATCATGGCGCACTCGCCGGCATGGAACTTCTTGCTGGCTTCGTCGCCGCGGCCGAACAGCTTGAAGTAGTTGGCCTTGGTCCACGTCGCCATCATCGCCACGTGCTTGACCTGAGGCAGGCCATTGAAGGCCAGCTGGCCCTTGTCCGTCGCCGGCAGCCCGGAAACGGCGCTGACGTTGTCGACATGCACCCAGACCGGCCACGCCGTGGTGTAGGGGCAGGCGTAGCCGGCATCCTGCAGCTTGTCGAGCATGCCCTGCATTTCGAACCAGGTCTTCGGCGGCTGATCCGGGTCCAGCCGTGCCTTGCGGAAGGCGTTCTTGTTGTAGAACAGCACGGGGGTCGAGTAGAGCACCGGCAAGGCGACCAGGCGGCCCTTGGCATCGACGACATTGGCCTTGAGATCGGTGGACAGGCCGCTGGTATCCAGCTTGACGCCTGCCTTGGCCATCATCTCGTGCAGCGGAACGAAATACTTCGCCTGGCTGAGCACCTCGCTCATCTCCTGGCGACGCACCAGATTCAGGCCGGCCGGCTTGTCGCCCTTCTCGAGCCGCACCAGCTTCAGGTTGCTGCCGGTTTCCTTGTTGAAGCGGTCGACGAACGCCTGCAGGCTCTTCTCGCCATCGGCGCTCAGGTTGTGCGCCAGTTCGAATTCGGCCGCGGTGGCAGTCGGGGCAGCTTCCTGTTTGGGGGCAGGCTTGGCGGCAGGCTTGGCAGCCAGCGCAGGAAAGGCCAGGGCCAGGCCGACGGCGATCACCAGGGGGCGAAGGGAATGCGACATAGGTACTCCAGGGGGCGAAAAATTTGGATTATAGCGCCCGATCCGGCGGCGTGAAGCACCATGCCAAATACCACGCCGCCCCCTGGCCGGTAGCCGGCAGGCACCCCGTTTTCCGGGCAGGCGAAGTCCTCTCTGTGCGGCAAAACCGGCCGCCCGGTGACAGCCGGCAGCATGGCGTCGCGAAAAATCGCATTTCGTTATTTACATACATACACGAATGTATGTAAAATCCGCCCATCGTCAATCCTGCGGGCCGCGCGGCCCTGGCCGAAAGCTAATTCCGGAGCCCCGACATGCCCTCATCCCACGCCCTGCCGCACCGTTTCCCGAAAGCCCTGTTGCTTCCCGCCCTGGTCAGCGCCGCGCTGCTGCTCGGCGCCTGTTCCAAGACGGAAGCGCCGCCCAAGGCCGGCGGCGCGCTGCCGGTCACGGTGCTGGAGATGCAGCCGCGCAGCGTGCCGAACGCGGTCGAGATCGTCGCCCAGACCGAAGGGGCCAAGGAAACCGAAGTGCGCGCCCGCGTCGGCGGCATCCTGATGAAGCAGCTGTACCAGGAAGGGATGCCGGTCAAGGCCGGCCAGCCGCTGTTCCAGATCGACCGCGCGCCCTACGAGATCGCCCATGCCGAGGCCAAGGCCAAGGCTGACCAGGCGGCACGGGAACTGGCGCGGCTGAAGAAGCTGGTCGACATCCAGGGCGTCAGCCGCAAGGAATACGATGACGCGATCAGCGCCAATGAACTGGCCCAGGCAGCCCTGCGCCAGGCGCAGCTGAATCTGTCGTGGACCACCGTCACAGCGCCGGTGGACGGCGTTTCCGGACGCGCCGCCAAGTCGGTCGGCAACCTGGTGAGCGTCGGCGCCGACAGCCTGCTGACCTCGGTCTACCAGAACGACCCGATGTGGGTGCGCTTCAGCATGTCAACCAACGAAGCCGAGCGTCTGCCGGGCGGTCGCCTGACACCGGACACGGTGACCGGCGTCGAACTGGTTTTGCCGGACGGCAGCGTCTCCCCGGTCAAGGGCAAGCTGAACTTTCTGGCCAGCACCATCGACCCGACGCTGGGCACCCGCCAGTTGCGCGCCGAATTCAGGAATACGGACGGCCGCCTGCTGCCCGGCCAGTTCGTGCGCATCCGCCTGCTCGCCGGCGAGCAGGACGGCATTTTCCTGGTGCCGCAGAGCGCGGTGATCCAGAGCGAGCAGGGCAACCTGGTGATGACCGCCGACGCCGAGAACAAGGTGGCGCCGCGCCCGGTGAAGACCGGCGAGTGGTTCGGCAAGGACTGGATCGTCCTCGACGGCCTCAAGGCCGGCGACAAGGTGATCGTCGACAACCTGATGAAGCTCAGGCCCGGCGCGCCGGTCGATCCGCACCCGCCGGCACCGCCGGCCGGCGCGCCGGAAGCAGCGAAGCCGGCGCAGAAGTAGGGAGCGGCCATGTCGAAATTCTTCATCAACCGGCCGATCTTCGCCTCGGTCGTCTCGATCATCATCGTCATCGCCGGGCTGGTCGCCTCGCAGGTGCTGCCGATCGCCCAGTATCCGCAGATCGCCCCGCCGACGGTGATGATCACCGCCACCTACCCGGGCGCCTCGGCCGAAACGCTGGCGCGCACCGTCGCCGCGCCGATCGAGGAGCAACTGAACGGGGTCGAGAACCTCTCCTATTTCACCTCGTCGGCGTCGGCCAACGGCACGGTCAGCATCACCGCGACCTTCGAGGTCGGCACCAACGTCGACATCGCCTCGGTCAACGTCAATAACCGGGTCAAGGCCGCCGAGCCGCGCCTGCCGGAAGAAGTGCGGCGCAACGGGGTGATCGTCCAGAAGCGCTCGAACGACATCCTGCAGGTGGTCGCGCTGGATTCCGAGAAGGGGCGCTACAACACCCTTTTTCTCTCCAACTACGCCAGCCTCAACATCGTCGACGAACTGAAGCGGGTCAAGGGCGTCGGCGACGTCACCATCTTCGGCGCCCAGGACTACTCGATGCGCGTCTGGTTGAAGCCGGACCGCATGGCCCAGCTCGGCCTGACGACGAGCGACGTGTCGAACGCCATCAAGATCCAGAACGCCCAGAACGCGGCCGGCAAGATCGGCCAGGAACCGGCGCCCGGCGACCAGCAGCTGGTCTACACGGTGACCGCCAAGGGCCGCCTGCTGACTCCCGAGGAGTTCGGCAACATCGTCATCCGCGCCAGCGGCCCGGGCGGCGTGCTGCGCCTCAAGGACATCGCGCGCATCGAACTCGGTGCCTACAGCTACGACCAGCAGGTCACGCTGGACGGCCAGCCGACCATCGCCATGGGCGTCTTCCTGCAGACCGGCGCCAACGCGCTGGAAGTGGCCGAGAAGGTGCGCGGCAAGATGGAGGAGCTCAAGAAGAAATTCCCGGAAGGCATGGGCTACGTCATCCCCTTCGACACCACGCGCTTCGTCTCGGCCTCGATCAACGAGGTCGTCAAGACCCTGGTCGAGGCCATGCTGCTGGTCCTCGCCGTCGTCTTCATCTTCCTGCAGAACTGGCGGGCGACGCTGATCCCGATGGTCGCCGTGCCGATCTCGCTGATCGGCACCTTCGCCGGCCTCTGGCTGTTCGGCTTCTCGATCAACACGCTGACGCTGTTCGCGATGGTGCTGGCGATCGGCATCGTCGTCGACGACGCCATCGTCGTGCTGGAAAACGTCGAGCGCCTGATGTCCGAGGAAAAGCTGCCGCCGCGCCAGGCCGCCATCAAGGGCATGCGGGAAGTCCAGGGCGCGGTCATCGCCACCACCCTGGTGCTGGTCGCGGTCTTCGTGCCGGTCGCTTTCCTCGGCGGCATCGCCGGCCAGCTCTACAAGCAGTTCGCCGTAACCGTCGCGGTGTCGGTGGCGCTCTCCAGCGTCGTCGCGCTGACCCTGACGCCAGCCCTGTGCGCCGTCGTTCTCAAGGTGCAGCATGGCGAGAACAAGTTCTTCGCGCCCTTCAACCGGCTGTTCGAGCGGCTCACCCGCGCCTACATCGGCGTCGTCCGTCTGACCCTCAAGCACAGCATCGTCGTCGCCCTGCTCTTCGCCCTCGTGATCGGGTCAGTCGTCGCCTTCTTCCGCGTCATCCCCGGAAGCTTCGTGCCGGCCGAGGACCAGGGCTACCTGATTTCGGCGCTGATGCTGCCGGACGGCGCGACGCTCAAGCGCACCGCGACCACCGGCGAGAACATGCGCCAGATGGTCGCCGCCGACCCGGCGGTCAAGCACACCTTCGTCGTCTCCGGCTTCGACCTGATCGGCGGCGGCAACAAGCCGAACGCCGGCACCATGTTCATCCCGCTGCACGACTGGAGCGAGCGCGAGGCCAAGGCGCAGGACCTGGCCGGCAAGTTCATGGGCTTCGGCATGATGCAGCCGGACGGCCTCGGCCTCGTCTTCAACCCGCCGCCCATCATGGGCCTCGGCACCGCCGGCGGCTTCGAGGTCTATGTCCAGAACCGCGTCGACGGCGACGCCAGGAAGCTCGACGAAGTGGTCAAGAACTTCATGGCCGAACTGCAGAAACACCCGGAATTCACCCGCGTCTCGACCTTCTTCCGTCCGACCGTGCCGCAGCTCTTCGTCGAGGTCGACGAGCCGAAGGCGCTGGCCCTCGGCATCCCGCTCGACTCCGTCTATTTGACGCTGCAGAGCACGATGGGCGCGCTCTACGTCAACGACTTCAACAAGGCCGGCCGTGTCTATCGCGTCCAGTTGCAGGCCGAGGCGGACTACCGCATGAAGCCGGAGGACATCGGCAAGGTCTACGTGCGCAGCGCGACCAGCAACGCGATGATCCCGCTCTCCGCGATCGCCTCGGTCAAGCGCGTCGTCGGCCCCGAACAGGTCGAGCGCTTCAACGGCTTCGTCGCCGCCAAGGTGATGGGCGACAGCAAACCCGGCGTCAGTTCCGGCGATGCAATAAAGATCGTCGAGGAAGTCGCCGCCGCCACGCTGCCGACAGGCTACGAAATTTCGTGGACCGGCCAAGCCTTCCAGGAAAAGCGTTCCGCTGGCTCGTCGTTCCAGGCCTTCGCCTTCGCCATCATCATGGTCTTCCTGATCCTCGCCGCGCAGTACGAGAAATGGTCGCTGCCGCTGGCCGTCGTCATGGCCGTGCCCTTCGCGCTGATCGGCGCCCTGACGGCGATCTGGGTACGCGGCATGCCGAATGACATCTACTTCCAGATCGGCCTCGTCGTGCTGATCGGCCTGGCGTCGAAGAACGCCATCCTGATCGTCGAGTTCGCCGCCCAGAAGTACGCCGAGGGCAAGAGCGTCGTCGATGCCGCGCTCGAAGGCGCCCGCCTGCGCTTCCGGCCGATCATCATGACCTCGCTCGCCTTCGTCCTCGGCGTCTTCCCGCTGGTGAAGGCCACCGGCGCCGGCGCCGCCGCCCGCCAGTCGATGGGTACCGGCGTCTTCGGCGGCATGCTCGCCGCCACCTTCATCGCCACCCTCTTCATCCCGCTCTTCTTCAAGTGGCTGGAACGCGGCGAGCAGAAACTGCCCGCTGGCGACGAGCACGCCGACCAGACGGAGGAAAACTGACATGTCCGCGCGTAACAAGCTCCCCGTGAAAATCGGCCTTTTTTCGGCGTTGACCGCAACCGTCCTCCTCGCCGGCTGCGCCGTCGGCCCCGACTACGCCCGGCCGTCCTCGACCCTGCCCGAGGACTATAGCCAGGCCGCCCCCGAGGCGCGCGCCGCGGCGCCGGTCAATCCCGAATGGTGGCAGCTGTTCGGCGATGCCGATCTGAACGCCCTCGTCGACCAGGCGCTGGCCGCCAACCAGGACCTGCAGGCCGCCATCGCCCGCCTCGAAGCGGCCGAAGCCGGCGCCCGCGAGGCAGGCGCCGCCTACTACCCGGCGCTCGACCTCGGCGCCGCCGGCAGCCGCAACCGGATCAGCGGCGAAACCTACAGCGGCCAGAAATCCGGCGCCGCCATCTACGACAACCGCCGCGCCGCGCTGGCGCTCAGCTACGAGCTCGACGTCTGGGGCCGCATCCGGCGCCAGAACGAGGCGGCCGGGGCCGAGGCGCTGGCCAGCCGCTTCGCGCGCGACAGCGTGCGCCTGACGCTGATCGGCCAGGTCACCAACGAATACCTGGCGCTGCGCAGCCACGACGCCGAAATCGCCGTCAGTCAGGAGACCGTGGCCTCGCGCGAGCAGACCCTGCGCATCGTCCGGGCGCGCCTCGACGCCGGCTCCTCGTCGGCGCTCGAGCTGGCCCAGGCCGAGAATTCGCTCGCCACGGCGCAGTCGCAGCTGAGCCAGCTCAAGCGCCTGCGCAGCCTCTCGGAAAACCAGCTCGCCCTGCTCACCGGTCAGCCCGGGCTGCGCATCGCCGCCGGCGACTTCGCCCGCCTGCCGTTGCCGCCGACGCCCCCGGCCGGCCTCCCGTCCACCCTGCTCGAAGCGCGTCCCGACGTCCGCCAGGCCGAGGAAAAGCTGGTTGCCGCCAACGCCCGCATCGGCGTCGCCAAGGCCGCCTACTTCCCGACCATCAGCCTGACCGGCCTCTACGGCGGCGAGAGCCTCACCCTCTCCAACCTGACCGGCGGCAGCGCCACCATCTGGTCGGCGGCTCTCGGCCTCGCCATGCCCATTTTCGACGGCGGCCGCATCGGCGCCCGCGTCGACCAGGCGACGGCGACCCAGAAGGAAACCCTGGCCCTGTACCGTAAGACGATGCAGACCGCCTTCAAGGAAGTGAATGACGCGCTGGCCAGCCTGCGCGAGATGGCCGCCGAGGAAACCGCCAACATCGCCCAACTGGAAGCCGCCCGGCGCGCGTTGAAGTTATCGCAGGCGCGCTACGAAGCCGGCTATTCGGGTTTTCTCGAAGTGCTCGATGCACAACGCACGACAAACGTTGCACAATTGACTTATTTGAACAGCCGCAAGAACCGGCTCGGCGCCGCGGTCGACCTGTTCAAGGCACTTGGCGGCGGCTGGCGCGAAGACGCCTGAGCGGCGCCGGCAGGCAGCAGGGAGAGAGACAAATGGTCAGAAGAACCAAGGAAGATGCGCAGGAAACGCGCAACCGCATTCTCGACACGGCCGTCGAGGTGTTCAACCGCCAGGGCGTCGCGCAGACGTCGCTGAACGACGTCGCCAGGGAAGCCGGCGTCACGCGCGGGGCGATCTACTGGCATTTCGCCAACAAGGTCGCCATGTTCGACGCGATGATCGAACGCCTGGTCTGCCCGTTGATGTTCAACGCCGCCGATCGCGACGCACGACTGGCCGCCGACCCGCTCGGCTTCATCCGCGCCGCCACCGACGAATTCATCGGCATGATGCTGAACGACGCCAGCTTTCGCCGCGTCTTCGAGATTTTCTGGCACAAGTGCGAATACGTCGGCGAAATGGCCAACCTGCGCGACTCGCACCTCGAAGAGGGCGAAAACCACATCGACATCTTGCAGCGCGCCTTCGCCCTCGCCCAGGAAAAGGGGCTGATGAACCGCCTGCTGACGCCGCATCAGGCGACCATCGGGCTGATCGGCCAGGTCGACGGCCTGCTCTTCAACTGGACCAAGAATCCCGACATGTTCCCACTGGCGAGTTACGCCCCGTGCATTCTCGACGCCTGGTTCCGCGGGCTTACCGCTCCCGTCGACGCCGCTTAGCGGCATCCCGCCCGGGCGCCGGGCAAATCGGCGGATCGGGGCGCGACAGGCGTATAATGCTGCCCCATGTCTGAAATCAATACGTTAGCTGGCGACGCTGCCAGCACACCGGCTGCCGAAGCCGCCCCCGAAATCACCTTCGCCGACCTCGGCCTGGCGCCCGAACTGCTGCGCGCCGTCACCGACGAGGGCTATACCAAGCCGACGCCGATCCAGGCCAAGGCCATTCCGCTGGTCATCAGCGGCAAGGACATCATGGGCGGGGCACAAACCGGCACCGGCAAGACCGCTGCCTTCACGCTGCCCATCCTGCAGCGCATCCTGCCCTTCGCCAGCAGCAGCCCGTCGCCGGCCAAGCACCCGGTACGCGCGCTGATCCTCGCCCCGACCCGCGAACTGGCCCTGCAGGTCTACGAGTCGGTCAAGGCCTACAGCAAGCACACGCCGATCCGCGCCATGTGCGCCTTCGGCGGCGTCGACATCAAGCCGCAGATCGCCGAACTGAAGAAGGGCGTCGAGATACTCGTCGCCACGCCGGGGCGGCTCCTCGACCACGTCGAGAACAAGAGCGTCAGCTTCAACTCGGTGCAGGCGCTGGTTCTCGACGAAGCCGACCGCATGCTCGACATGGGCTTCATCCCCGACGTCACGCGCATCCTCAAGATGCTGCCGGCCCAGCGCCAGAGCCTGCTCTTCTCGGCGACCTTCTCGGAGGAGATCAAGAAGCTGGCCGACTCCATGCTGCAGTCACCGGTGCTGGTCGAGGTCGCCCGCCGCAATCAGGTGTCCGAAACCATCACCCACCGCGTCCATCCGGTTTCCGAATACGGCAAGCGCGGACTGCTGACCAAATTGCTCAAGTCCGGCGACATCCGCCAGTGCATCGTCTTCATGCGCACCAAGCAGGGCTGCTCGCGCCTGACGCGCGAACTGCAGCGCGCCGGCATCAAGGCCGACGCCATCCACGGCGACAAGAGCCAGCTCGACCGCATCAAGGCGCTCGAAGCCTTCAAGGGCGGCGAAACGCACGCCCTGATCGCCACCGACGTCGCTGCGCGCGGCCTCGACGTCGACGACCTGCCCTACGTCATCAACTACGAATTGCCGCACACGCCGGAAGACTACGTGCACCGCATCGGCCGCACCGGCCGGGCCGGCAAGATGGGCAACGCCATTTCACTGGTCAGCGCGCACGAGGTCGGTTACCTGGTCGATATCGAGAAGCTGATCAAGCGCCCGATCGAGCAGATCGAGGTCGCCGGCTTCGAGCCGGAACCGGAATACGAATACCCCCCGGGCAACCGGAAAAGACGCGGCGCGCCGCCGCCCCCGAAGGCGCCGCTGGCCAGCCGGCCGGAGCGCTCCGAGCGTGGCGAACGCCGGGCCCCGCGGCGCAATCCGATGATCGCCGCCGACGGCTTCGATTTCAGCAAGCCCTACGAAGACAACGGGCCGCGCGGCGAGGTGCCGGATTCGCCCAAGGCACCGGCCAAGCCGGACCCGCACAAGCCGAAACGCGTCGTCGCGGCGCTGCTCGGCGGCCTCGGCCGACGCTGAACGCTGCTACTGGCGCGTCGCCGCCGCGGCCTGCGCGGCAACGCCGGTGGCGAGCGGGATTTCCTTGACCTTGATGATGACCAGCGACACGTTGTCGCCGACGCCGCCGGCGCGAACGCGCGCCTGGTCGATCAGGATTTCCGAGGCGCGGCGCGCCGAATTCCCGGCGATCACCTGCGCCATCTCGGCTTCCTCGAAATAGGGCCAGAGGCCGTCGGAACACAGCATGAAGGCGTCGCCGTCGGTCAGGTCGTCGGCCTCGCCGAAGGCGAGCTTCGGCTCTTCCTTGCCGCCCAGCGAGGTGATCAGCACATTGCGGTTGGGGTGGGTCAGGGCCTGCTCGGGCGTGATGCGCCCGATCGAAACCAGGTGCTCGACATAGGAATGATCGACGCTGCGGAACAGCATTTCCGGGCCGCGGAAGCGATAGACCCGGCTGTCGCCGCAATGCCCCCAGGTCACCTTGCCCGGCTGCAGCAGGAGCATGACGACCGTGCTGTGCGGGTCCTTCTCGTTGATGAAACGCGAGGCGCGGATCATCGAATGCGCTTCGAGCATGCTGTTTTCGAGCAGGATGCGCGACGATTCCAGGGACGGCGCGAAGTGTTCCAGGCTGGTCTTGGCGGTGTGGATCACCTGCTCGGCGGCCAGCGCGCCGCCGGCATGGCCGCCCATGCCGTCGGCCACCACGGCCAGCGCGACGCCGCGCTGCCGCGAATGCGGCAGGATGGCCACGCGATCCTGCTGTTCCTTGCGATCCCCCTGGTGCTGTGCGGCGCACGCATCGACTGTTATTGGCATTGCTTTTCCCTTTCGGCGGGGAGATTAGCACGAAAGGCATATCCGCTGCAGCGGCAATGGCCGCGCCTGCTCGCCTCCGTCATACCGCCGTCAGGCCAGCGCCTCGTCGATCAGTTCGATCCAGTGCCGCACCGGCAGCACGCTGCCGGCCTGCAGGTGGGTCAGGCAGCCGATGTTGGCGGTGGCGATGACGAGCGGCGAATTCGCCGTCAACGCGGCCAGCTTGTTGTTGCGCAGACGCAACGACAGCTCGGGCTGGAGCACGGAATAGGTGCCGGCCGAACCGCAGCACAGGTGACCGTCGGCGACCGGAACCAGCGCGTAGCCGGCGGCCGCCAGCAGCCCCTCGACGACGCCGCGGATCTGCAGGCCGTGCTGCAGGGTGCAGGGCGCGTGGAAGGCCAGCTTGCCGCGCGTCCCGGGCGCGGCTGCGAGCTTCGCCTGCAGGCGTTCCCGCTCGGCGGCGACGATTTCCGCCGGGTCGCGGCACAGGGCGCTGATTTTGGCCGCCTTTTCGGCGTAGACCGCGTCATCGGCCAACGCATGGCCGTAATCCTTCACCTGCACACCGCAGCCCGAGGCCGTGACGACGATGGCCTCGACGCCGGCCGCGACATGTGGCCACCAGGCGTCGATGTTGCGCCGCATGTCGTCGCGGGCGGCTTCCTGGTCGTTGAGATGAAAGCGCACGGCGCCGCAGCAGGCGGCCTTGCCCTCCTCGAACAGTTCGATACCCAGCCGGTCGAGCACGCGGGCCGTCGCCGCGTTGATGTTGGGCGCCAGTGTCGGCTGCACGCAGCCGGCCAGCGCCAGCATGCGCCGCGCATGGCCGGCCGCGGCCGGCCACGGGCGGGCGGCGCCCGACACCTCGGGCGGCAGCTTGTCGGCCAGCCCCGACGGCAGCAGCGGGCGCAGCATCTGGCCGAGCCTGACCGCCGGACCGAACAGCCCCGGGCGCGTCACGGTTTCGCGCAAAGCCCAGCGCGTCAGCGCGTCGCCGCCCTGGCGCGGCAGTTTTTCCTCGACGACCTGGCGGCCGATGTCGAGCAGGTGGCTGTACTTGACCCCGGACGGGCAGGTCGTTTCGCACGAGCGGCAGGTCAGGCAGCGGTCGAGGTGCAGGCGCGTCTTCTCGGTGACCGGCTTGCCCTCCAGCACCTGCTTGATCAGATAGATGCGGCCGCGCGGTCCGTCGAGCTCGTCGCCGAGCAGCTGGTAGGTCGGGCAGGTGGCGGTGCAGAAACCACAGTGCACGCAGGTGCGCAGGATCGCCTCGGCTTCCTTGCCGGCCGGGGTGTCGCGGATGAAATCGGCGAGTTTCGTGTCCATCAGAATTCGGCGTAGAGGCGACCGGGGTTGAGGATGCCGCGCGGGTCGAAGGTCTTCTTGAGCCGCCGGTGAAGCGCCAGCATGGCCGGCGCCAGCGGGGCGAAGGCGCCCTCGCGGCAGCGCAGCGACTCCGGCGCGCGGTAGAGCACGGCATGGCCGCCGAGGCGCGCCGCCGCGCCGCGCACCGCCGCCAGTTCGCCGGCGTACCAGCGCTGGGCGCCGCCCCATTCGATGGCGCGCAGGCCGTCGAGCCCGGCATCTGGCGCGGTTGACGGCAAGGCCAGGCGCCACAGCGGCTGGCCGGCGAACGCCGGATGCGTCTGTTCGCGCACGGAAATCCAGTGTTTTTCGGCGTCGACCGCAACCGCCCCGCCCAGCTTGCCGCGCGCCGCCTCGACCGCCGCGTGCGCCCCGGAAAGGCGCAGCCAGAGCTGCCCGTCGTGCCAGAACGAGGCCGACACCGGCAGCGGCTGGCCGCCCCACTGGTTGAGCCGGGCGACGGCCGCCGCGGCATCCAACTCGAAGACCAGCGTCGTCTCGGCGAGCGGGCGGGGCAGCACCTTGAGCGTCACCTCGGCCAGCACACCGAGCGTACCGAGGCTGCCGGCGAGCAGGCGCGAGACGTCGTAGCCGGCGACGTTCTTCATGACCTGGCCGCCGAAATCGAGCACCTGCCCGGTGCCGTCGACCAGCTTCACGCCGAGCACGAAGTCGCGCACCGACCCCGCCTGCTGCCGGCGCGGGCCGGCGAGCCCGGCGGCGACGCAGCCGCCGACCGTCGCGCCAGAGGAACCGGCAGTCGCGCTGCCGAAATGCGGCGGTTCGAAGGCCAGCATCTGCCCCTTTTCGGCCAGCGCCGCGTCGATCTCGGCGAGCGGCGTGCCGCAACGCGCGGTGATGTAGAGCTCGGTCGGCTCGTAGGCGACGATGCCGCGATAGCCGCCGACGTCGAGGACGTCGCCGGCCAGCATGCCGCCGTAAAAATCCTTGCTGCCGGCGCCGCGAATGCGCAGCGGCGCACGTTCGTCGTGCGCGACACCGATGGTGGCAACGATGTCGTCGAGCGTACGCGACGGCGTCATCAGAAGCGCTCCAGTTCGGGGAACTTCACGTCGCCATGATGCACGTGCATGCGCCCGTATTCGGCGCAGCGGTGCAGGCTGGGCACCGCCTTGCCGGGGTTGAGCAGGCCCGTCTCGTCGAAGGCCGCCTTGATGCGATGGAAAGCCTCCAGTTCCGGCGTCGCGTACTGCACACACATCTGGTTGATCTTCTCGACACCGACGCCGTGCTCGCCGGTGATCGAGCCGCCGAGCGCCACCGAGAGTTCGAGGATTTCGGCGCCGAAGGCCTCGGCGCGCTCCCATTCGCCGGGCTGGGCGGCGTCGTACATGATCAGCGGATGCAGGTTGCCGTCGCCGGCGTGGAAGACGTTGGCGCAGCGCAGGCCGTATTTCTTCTCCATGCCGGCGATGGCCGAGAGCATTTCGGCCAGGCGCTTCCTCGGAATCGTGCCGTCCATGCAGTAGTAATCCGGCGTGATGCGGCCGACCGCCGGGAAGGCCGCCTTGCGCCCTGCCCAGAAGCGCAGGCGCTCGGCTTCGGACTGCGAGACGCGGATGTCGCGCGCGCCGGCCGCCGTCAGCACCTCGGTGACGCGGGCGATTTCCTCGGCGACCTCTTCCGGCGTGCCGTCGGCTTCGCAGAGCAGGATGGCCGCCGCCTCGAGGTCGTAGCCGGCCTTGACGTAAGGCTCGACGGCAGCGGTTGCCGGTTTGTCCATCATCTCCAGCCCGGCCGGGATGATGCCGGCGGCGATGATCGCGGCGACCGCATCGCCGGCCTTGGCGACATCGTCGAAGGACGCCATCACCACCTGCGCCAGCTCCGGCTTGGGCACCAGTTTGACGGTGACTTCGGTGACGACGCCGAGCATGCCCTCGGAGCCGATGACCAAAGCCAGCAGGTCGTAACCCGGCGCGTCGGGCGCCTCCGAGCCGACCTCGAACACTTCGCCCTCGATGCTGACGACGCGGATGCGCAGCACGTTATGGACGGTCAGGCCATATTTCAGGCAATGCACGCCGCCCGAGTTCTCGGCGACGTTGCCGCCCAGCGTGCAGGCGATCTGCGACGAAGGGTCGGGCGCGTAGTAGAGGCCGTAGGGGGCAGCAGCCTCCGACACCGCCAGGTTGCGCACGCCGGGCTGAACGATGGCGGTACGGCTGTCGCGGTCGACCTTCAGAATGCGGTTGAAACGCGCCAGCGACAAAACCACGCCCTGCGCGTGCGGCATCGCGCCCCCCGACAGCCCGGTGCCGGCGCCGCGCGCGACGACCGGCACGCCTAGCTGGTGGCAGGTGCGCAGCACGTCGATCACCTGCCCCTCGTTTTCCGGCAGGCAGACGGCCAGCGGTAGCGCGCGGTAGGCGGTGAGGCCGTCGCACTCGTAGGGGCGCAGATCCTCGTCGTCGACCAGCAGGCAGTGCGCCGGCAGGATCGTCGCGAGGCGCGCGGCGAGCGCCGTGCGGTCGGTCTGGAAGGCGGAGTCGGTGGTCGGCATGGTGATCGCTATTCTAGTCCGATCATGATGGCGCGGAAGTCATTGACGTTGGTCCGCGTCGGGCCGGTGACCAGCAGGTCGCCGAGCGCCGAGAAATAACCCCAGGCGTCGTTGGCGGCAAGCGCCTGGCGGATGTCGAGGCCACTGGCGCGCGCCCGACGCAGGGTGTCCGGGGCGACGAAGGCGCCGGCGTTGTCCTCGGAACCGTCGATGCCGTCGGTGTCCGCCGCCAGTGCGTGGATGCCCCGCGCGCCGTCGAGCGCCAGCGCTAGACCGAGCAGGAATTCGGTATTGCGCCCGCCGCGCCCCTCGCCTTTCAACGTCACCGTCGTTTCACCGCCCGACAGCAGCACGCAGGGTTTTTCGGCCGGAAATCCGTGTCGACCGCAACTGACCGCCATGCCGGCCAGCGCCTTGCCGACCTCGCGCGCCTCGCCTTCGATGGCATCGCCGAGGATGAGCGGCGTGATGCCGAGCCGACGCGCTTCGGCCGCCGCCGCTTCGAGCATCTGGCGCGGGCTGGCGACCAGGCGGAATTCGCTTTGCGCCAGGCGCGGGTCGCCCGGCTTGGGCGTTTCCAGTTCGCCGGAAGCCAGCCGCGCACGCAGCGCTTCGGGAATGTCGATGCCGTGGAAATCAAGCACCTTCAGGGCGTCGACTGCCGTCGTCGGGTCGGCCACGGTCGGGCCGGAGGCGATCACCGCCGGGTCGTCGCCCGGCACGTCGGAAATCGCCAGCGTCAGCACGCTGGCCGGCCAGGCCGCGGCGGCCAGCCGGCCGCCCTTGATCGCCGACAGGTGCTTGCGCACGCAGTTGATCTCGCCGATGCCGGCGCCCGACTTGAGCAGCGCCGAGGTGAGCGCCCGCTTCTCGGCCAGCGTGACGCCTTCAGCCGGTGCCGCCAGCAGCGCCGAGCCGCCGCCGGAAATCAGCGCCAGCACACGGTCGCTTGCGGTCAACCCGGAAATCTTGCCAAGAATGCGCGCCGCCGCCGCTTCGCCCGCCGCATCCGGCACCGGGTGCGCGGCCTCGACGATCTCGATGCGTTCGCACGGCACACCGTGGCCGTAGCGCGTCACCACCAGCCCGTCGAACGACCCCGACCAATGCTCCTCGACCGCCCGCGCCATCGCCGCCGAGGCCTTGCCGGCGCCGATCACGATCAGATGACCGCCGTCGTCCGGCGGCAGGTGCGGCGGCACGCAGCGTGCCGGGTCGGCAGCGGCGATCGCGGCGTCGAACAGGCGGCGGAGAATCGCGCGCGGGCTCATTTCGACAGCCAGCCGAGGCCGGCCTCGGTCGTCGTCAGCGGCCGGTATTCGCAGCCGACCCAGCCGTCGTAACCCAGCCGGTCGAGCAGGTCGAACAGGAAGGGATAGTTGATTTCGCCGCTGCCCGGCTCGTGGCGACCCGGGTTGTCGGCGACCTGGATGTGGCCGATGCGCCCGAGGTTGGCACCCAGGGTGCGTGCCAGATCGCCGGCGATGATCTGCGCGTGGTAGATGTCGTACTGCAATTTCACATTGCTGCGGTCGACCGCCTCCAACAGGCGAAAACCCCTGGCCACATCGTCGAGCCAGTAGCCGGGCATGTCGATGCGGCTATTGATCGGCTCGATCGTCACCGTCGCGCCGATGGTGGCAAAGCGGTCGGCGGCGAAGCGCAGGTTGGCTATGTAAGTCGCCTCCAGTTCCGCCTCGTCGTGGCCGGCCGGCCGCAGTCCGGCCAGGCAATGCACGCGCTCGCAATCGAGTACCACGGCGTAGTCCAGCGCCCGCTCGATGCTTTCGGCAAACTCGCCCTGGCGGTGCGGCAGACAGGCCAGACCGCGCTCACCGGCCGCCCAGTCGCCGGCCGCGCAATTGAAGAGCACCTGTTCGAGGTCGTTGTCACGCAGCCATTCGGCCACGTCATGCGCCGGCCAGTCGTAGGGCGACATATACTCGACCCCCTTGAAGCCGGCCGCCGCCGCCCGCCGGAAGCGCTCGGGAAACGGCGCCTCGGTAAACAGAAAGCTGAGGTTGGCGGCGAACTTTGGCATGGCGACGACAGTCTCTTGTGCGGACTCGTCAGTATAATCCGCGCTCTTTCAGGAGATCAGCACCATGAGCGACCACGACCACAATCCCGACAGCGAGCGCAAGGGCAACCGCCTGTCGAAGATCGTCACCCGCACCGGCGACGCCGGCACCACCGGCCTCGGCGACGGCTCGCGGACGACCAAGGACAGCCTGCGCATCGACGCCATGGGCGAGGTCGACGAGCTGAATTCCAGCCTCGGCGTCCTGCTCTGCGAAGAACTGCCGGCGCACGTGCAAAGCGCGCTCCTCGACATCCAGAACGATCTCTTCGACCTCGGCGGCGAACTGTGCCTGCCGGGCATGGAGGTCATCAAGGACGTCCAGGTCGCCCGCCTCGAAGCGCTGGTCGAGGAATTCAACGCCGACCTGCCGATGCTGAAGGAATTCATCCTGCCCGGCGGCACCCGCCCCGCCGCCCTCGCCCACCTGAGCCGCACCATCTGCCGCCGCGCCGAACGCGCCGTCGTCCGCCTGGCGAGCGAGGAAACCGTCTCCAGCGCCGCCCGCCGCTACGTCAACCGGCTTTCCGACCTGCTCTTCGTCCTCGGCCGCGTGCTCAACCGCACCGGCGGCCGCGGCGACGTGCTGTGGCAGAAGGGCAAGACCGCGGCATGAGCGCCTGCGTCATCGGCCACATCACCGTCCGCGATGCCGACAAGTGGGCGCAATACCGCGCCCAGGTGCCGGCGACGCTCGCCCCGTGGGGCGCCGAACTGCTGTTTCGCGGACAGCGCGCCGCGGTCCTCAGCGGCGAACACGCGCACACCGATACCGTCGTCATCCGCTTTCCCGACCTCACCGCGGTCGACGCCTGGTACGCCTCGCCCGCCTACCAGGCGCTGATTCCCCTGCGCCGGCAGGCGGCCGACCTCGATCTCGTCGTCTTCGGCGAGTAAAACGGCGTTTGGGCGGCGCCCTCTACCCGCGCCGCCGCTACTGCGGGTAAGCTGTCCGGCACCTTTGCCCGGAGCCTGCGCGATGACCCTGCCGACCTGCACCACCCTCGCCCTCGAACTCGCCGACGGCATCGCCGAAATCCGCCTCGACCGGCCGGACAAGTCGAACGCCATGAACGACGCGATGTGGCAGGAAATCCGCCAGGCCTTCGAATGGGCCGACGCGACGCCGGAAGTCCGCGTCGTCATCCTGAGCGGCGCCGGCCGCAACTTCTGCGCCGGCATCGACCTCGCCATGCTCGGCAGCATTCAGCAACGCATCGCGCACCCCGACGGCGCGCGCAGCCGCGAAAAGCTGCGCCGGCTGATCCTCGACCTGCAGGACTGCCTCAGCAGCATCGAACGCTGCCGCAAGCCGGTGCTCGCCGCCATCCAGGGCGCCTGCGTCGGCGGCGCGCTCGACATGGTCACCTGCTGCGATCTGCGCTATGCCGCCCCCGATGCCGTCTTCTCGATCCGCGAAATCGACCTCGCCTTCGTCGCCGATGTCGGCACCCTGCAACGCCTGCCGCACCTGATCGGCGACGGCGCAGCGCGCGAACTCGCCTACACCGGACGCAACGTCGGCGCCGAGGAAGCGGCAACGCTGGGCCTGGTCAACCGCATTTTCGGCAATTTTGAAGCGTTGACCGCAGGCGTCCGCGAAATCGCCCACGCCATCGCCGCCAAATCCCCCCTCGCCACCCGCGGCCTCAAGGAAGTCATGAACTACAGCCGCGACCACTCGGTCGCCGACGGCCTCAACTTCGTCGCCACCTGGAACGCGGCGCTCCTGCTGTCGGGCGACCTGGCGGAATGTCTCGCGGCACAGCGGGAGAAACGAGCGCCACGGTTCGCGGACTAGGCGCGGGCTGGTTCGAAAACTACAACCGGCCAGCCCTCCGTGCCTTGCGAAAAGCGGCCGGCCTGCCTATATGTGATTCATACCGTTCACGCTCGCAAGGCGGGCCAGGGTCTGCATCAATCCGAAAGCCAACAGTTTGTTCTCTCCTGCCAGGTGTCGCCGCGCGATCTGTGGCTGGTATTTCGTCAAATACCAAAGGAGTGAATAACCATGTCAAAACGGATACCTACAATTGGTTTGACAGCGGCCTCGCTCATCGCCATCGGCATGCATGCAGCCAGTGCCGCCGACATGGCCATGCCGGCGACCGCTGCCAAAGGCGCGACGCCAACTGCTGCCGACATGAAGCTGATCAAGAGCGCGATGCGGGCAGCGCCGAAGAAGGTGGGCGCGACGGCGACGATCATCGCGATGGGGGCCGACGGCCAGATGCGCACCCTGCGCGCCGGCAGCAACGGCTATACCTGCATGCCCGACAACCCGGCGACGCCCGGCCCCGACCCGATGTGCATGGACAAGGCGGCGCTGGAGTGGGCGGAGGCATGGATCAGCCACAAGCCGCCAGCCAGCGGCAAGGTCGGCTTCATGTACATGCTCTCGGGCGGCACCGACGCCAGCAATACCGACCCCTATGCCGCGAAGCCGGAGGCCGGGAATCACTGGATCAAGACCGGGCCGCACGTCATGATCGTCGGCGCCGATGCCGGCTTCTACGACCAGTACCCCAAGAGCGCCGACCCGGACACCTCGGTGCCCTATGTCATGTGGGCGGGAACGCCTTACCAGCACCTGATGATTCCGATCAAGTGAGAGCCGGAACCCGCGAAAGCAGAAGGCCCGGCAGGAAAACCTGTCGGGCCTTTTGTCGCTTTGGGGTCGGCAAGCCGCCCCGCCGTTACTCCGCCGCTTCCGCCACCCGCCGCGCCCTGACGGCCGCTGCCAGCTTGTCCAGAACGGCCAGGCTGTCATCCCAGCCGATGCAGGCGTCGGTGATGCTCTGGCCGTAGGTCAGCGCCTTGTCGGGCGAGAGATCCTGGCGACCTTCGACGAGATGCGATTCGACCATGACGCCGACGATGCGCTCCTCGCCCGACGCCATCTGCGCGGCGACGCTGTCGCAGACTTCCATCTGCAGCTTGTACTGCTTGCGGCTGTTGCCGTGCGAGAAATCGACCATCAGGCGGGCGGCAAGGCCGGCCTTGGAGATTTCGTTACAGGCTGCATCGACGCTGGCGGCGTCGAAGTTCGGCTCCTTGCCGCCGCGCAGGATGACGTGGCAGTCCTCGTTGCCCATCGTCGAGACGATGGCGGTGTGGCCGGACTTGGTCACCGAGAGGAAGTGGTGCGGCGAATTGGCCGCGCGGATGGCGTCGACCGCAATGCGCATGTTGCCGTCGGTGCCGTTCTTGAAGCCGACCGGGC